>Ga0209187_1001340_pt1 | contig 29248 bp, 30 predicted proteins | sample BantaG_FD_187430 | JGI IMG/M metagenome (GOLD analysis project Ga0209187, IMG submission 187430) | Marine algal microbial communities from Bantry Bay, Ireland - BantryBay_4 metaG (SPAdes) (version 2) | ecosystem: Host-associated > Algae > Red algae > Unclassified | place: Bantry Bay, Ireland...
AAAATACTACCACTAATGAAGAACAAACACAAGCGGTTACAATAAACATTGACAGTGCGCCAGCATGTCAATTTAACTTCACTGCAATTCCTGCAGAAAACAGTTCATTCGTTGGTGATCAAGTTGCCATAAATTTCAACGTTAACACAACCGTTGGTGGCACCAATTATGAGTTAATTTTTACAACTTCTGAAAGTGGTACATTATCATATAATGGGGTTGTTTATAGTCCAGGTCAAGTCATTTCACTTGGTTCTAATCCTGGTGCATTTGTAGCCAATTATTCGGCTACAAATGATGGACCTCATGAACTTGCCTTTTCAATAAATTGTGATAGCGGTACTACTGAGTCTCAAAATACAAGCATTATTTTTACAAATACAGATTTTTCTTTGTCTACTGTAGGTGATGGAACATTATTTTTAAATACTGTAAAAGATTTTTTTACTATTATCACTCAAAACACTAGCGACGCATCGGTAAACTATAATGTAACATTTTCAATAGAATCTGGAAGCACAGGAAACGGAGAGGTTTATTTAAATAACAATTTAGTAGCATTAGGTATACCACAAGCAATATCATTAGGAAATACTGCTTTTGAATTTTTAGGAACTATTTCAGGTGAAGTAACGTTATTGGTTTCTGTTACAGATAGTAATAATAATACTCACACTTCTACAATAGATTTTGCAATAGAAGATGTTAATTTTAATTTTACTGCAACTCCTCAAGATGGATCAATAATTTTAGGAGAAAACACTAATGTTTATTTTAATATAAGCGAAAGCGCCAATTCGGGAACAAATTATAATATAAGATATGTTATTACATCTTCTGAAACTGGAGAATTTATAAACGGGGGGAATGTTGTAAACCCAAACACAAATACACCAATAAGTATAGGCTCTTCTTCTTGGGTGTTTAACTCTATTGAAGAAGGTAATATTCAAATAAGTTTTACTGTTGCTAATAATGTAACATTAGAAGAAAAAACAGATAATATAAACATTAATGTAATTCCAGAGTCTGTTTCAGATTTCAACTTTTCTGCAATTCCTGTTTCAAATTCTTCAGAAATAAATGAATGTATTACAATCAACTTTAATCTAACAGAGATAAATGGTTCTAGTGGTCCTTATTCAATGCATTTTACAAGCTCAAATAATGGTACATTTCTATATAATGGTGTTACATATTTACAAGGTGAAGTTATACCTTTTGACCTGAGTATATCAAATGGGTGTTATACAGGAATCGATGATGGGACACATAATGTAGAATTTACAGTATCAAACAATAATAGTCCTACAATAAGCCATAGCGACGACTTTGATATACAATTTTTAGCTCCAAATTTTTCTTTTTCTGCAATACCTCAATCTAATGAAGCTGATATCAATGATAATGTTGATGTAAATTTTATGATTACAGAAGTTAATGGTTCTGGCGCACCATATAGTTTATTGTTTAATTCAGATAGTTCTGGACTATTTACTTATAATGGAATAACTTATAATTCAGGTGAAACAATAACAGATATTAATAATTTAAGTTTTATAGGACAATATACTGGAATATCAATTGGAGAAAATAATATAACTTTTACTTTGACAAATTCAAGTATCCCTAGTGTTTCAGAAAATGAAAATTTTAATATAACTTTTAATCCTATAGTTAATAATGATGTTATAATTACCGAAGCACCTAATAGATTAGAACATAAAGTTCAACCTCCAAGACCGCAAAATAGTTATTATTTTAACTCACCAGACGACTTTGGCTATATGTATATTAGTCGAGGAGCTGTAAAATCATATTTCAAGGCAACTAGCGAAAATCCGAATGACTTATTTTTTAGTTTTAATTTTACGTACGGTTCTACTGTTAGGCCTCCAGAAGTTTTCCTTTTAAGGGAGAATATTGATACCCCAATAAATCAATTCAAAGTTTTGCCAAATCAATTGGTTTTAATGGAAAAAGATGTAGATTATGTTATATATATATATTCTGACAATCGCAGTACAGTTGGGTTTCAAGAAGGAAATGTCGATTTTGAATTTAGAGTGACAAATAATATAGAGCAAGAGTTTATGTCTCTTACTGTAAAAAGGGGTAATGATGTACCACATTAATATTACATTAAGAGTGGTTTAATTTCGTTTTAAAATAAAAACTTTATAAAGCAGAATTGATGTTTTCTGCTTTATAAAGTTTAATAAAACGCCTTCTTTTTACTGAAATATTTAAAGAGAATATATAATATCAATTAATTTCTGAATGAACCCTTAAGACAGCAGTTGTTACCATAAAACCACGATATTTTTCTAATATTCCCGAATTATTAATTATAGAAGATTTTACAATTCCCTCTGAATTTAATATATCTCCAGATATATTACTAAATAATTCTGAAATAAATATATCTCGTTCGTAATTTTCTGGTATTTGTCCCGTAGTTGGTTGCATTAAATTTAAAGGTACAGATTTCCAAATATGAAAAAATTCTTTATTTTCAGAATTAATATTTGATGTAATTGCTATGTATCTTTTAACATTACTTTTTGAAATTTCTATTACAAATGAATAATAGCTTGTCTCTGATAATGGATCTATTTTAATTTCTATTTGATTGCCTATTACATTAAACTCTAAGTCGCCAATATAATCATTCATATAAGGTTCATCTGTAAATTTAGTAATAAGTATAGTAGAATTATTACTTGCCGTTTCTTCAATATTAATCACAATAGTTTTTTCACTATTGTCAGACCAATCATTATTAAAAATTGAAGAATTATCTACGTTTATATTAAAATAGTATGGCTCTATATAATCATCATTACTACAAGAGCTAAGAAATATAATTGGTAATATATGGAATAGGATAATAAGTTTTTTCATAATTTTTGTTTTATTTAATATTGCAAGTATTAGACCAAACTCTTAATATTGTTTCTTTTTTAATTCTTTTTTTAAATTTTCTAGACCGAGATAAAAAACCTCTTCATTAGTCTCTTTTGATAGCTTATCACCAATGATTTTTAAAATCTTATGTCTATCATCAATATCTGCTAATTTATATAATTTTGGCAAAACTAGCTTTTTAAACATTTCTCTCTTAATGTTTTTGTCTGTAATTAATATTGAAACCTCATTTATCATTGTTTCTTTTTTACTTGTTCGTATATCTGAAATAGAAATTTTTTTATTTTCCATTGCATTTTTTTCTGGAGGATCTTTTTTACAATTCAAGAGCAAGGATAAAAGTATGCTAAATAGTAGTAAGTTTTTCATAATATTAGAATTTATAGTTAGTGACAAATATAGGGATTTAAAATAATATAATACATATATATAATATAAATTTATTATATTTGAGTCAAATATTTTCTACATGTCAAATAACACCAAAGTACTTCAACCAATGCGTTTTGTCGACGCTCATTATACATTCACCCCAACACAACGTGATTTTATTATGCTTATTCAACATCAAACAAATAAGAAAAAGGCTATTAAAAACGATTTTAAGATAGATTTAAAGCCTTATTTTAAAGCTAAAGGTATAGAGTTATCAAATATAAGGACTAATCACTATACAGATATGTGCAAGGACTTATTAAGCGCAAAAGTTGGCTTTCAATATTTCAAGGGTGATACGTTGTTTAGTTATTATAATTTGTTTAGTCGTTGTAGTATAGATAGAGATTTTAATTTAAACGTTACAATAATAGATGAATCACTTCCTTTATTTTATATAAATAAATTGCAGGCAGGTCATTTTAAAGATAATAAGCTCGTAAAAGAACTGTTTCAACAAAGTTATCCGGAGATAGATAAATATGTTGCATTTCACGCTAAAACATATGTCGAATTAAAAGAGGGCTCAGAAAAAAAACTTTTTGAAAAATTGTTGCAGTACCGTAAATTAAAAACAAAGATTTATGAATTTTCTAAAGATGAACTTTATTTATTGTTGGGATTTGGACAATTTGAACCTAAAACAGATGCAGAAGTAAATGAACAACAAATTTTATTCGATTTAGGAACCTATGATTTTATACAAACAAAATATATTGGTAATAATGGTTGGAAAAATTTAAGACCTGCTTTAAATAATTGGTTACAAACCATTTCTGAACATGAAAATACTGGATTGACAATAAAAAAATATGGTAAAAACTATTTTAAGACTGTTGGGCGACCAATACGTTCAGTCTATATTAATGTTGTTTTCGATGAAGAACAACTACAGCTTAATGACGACCAGAGAAAAAGTTATGAATATCTAAAACCATTCTTATTGTCAGATAATCAAGTTTTTGTAATTGTTTCTAAATTTAAGTACGAAGCAATTAAAGCCAATTTGAGAGACTTTGTAATTAAAAAAAGAGACCACAACAATAAGGTTTATTATGGCGAATATAAAAGAGGTGACCATCGTAAAATAGAAAACTTACCAGGTTATGTTTATAGCGTAGTCTTTGACTTAGGTAAGAAATAATACCTTACGGAAACAAACCACACCTTAAAAATAAAAACAGTATTTACCCTTAATAACACTTAAGGGAAACAAACCACACTTTACGGAAACAAACCACACTTTACGGAAACAAACCACACTTTATACAATTCTATTTTTACCCTCATTTTTTTTTATAAAGCCTGACTGCTAAAGGCTTACATAGTGTTTTAAGGGCGAATTTACAAAGGAACTAAACCATACTTTAAGGGAAACAAAACACACTTTAAGGGAAACAAACCATACCTTAAACCTTGTTAAAGTGCATAAACAGTGATTTTTTTAAACCCTATAATTAAAATTATAACTTGTTATAATTACGTAATTATTTTTAAATAAAAATAAGGTCTTGATTTTTTTTAAAAATCTTCGTCAATTTATTTTGGATTTTTTAAGTTTTTTATTCCTTTAGCATTACAAAAAAAACTCACCGTTTAAAGTGAGTTTTAATTTAAGCGTAATGCTTTAAGTCTGGCTTATTGGCACTTCTCAAGGTCGTTCCCACGTTGCCTCTTTGTCCATCCTCATCCACTGCAAATATAGGTTATTTAAACTAATTAATAGCATACTTTCTACCATTTAAGCAGTTTTTTTCGTGTAAATCCCAAAATTTTTACTACCGCTCCAGAGGAGCTTCGCAAAATTTTGGTTTCCTCTCAATTCAACAGCTTTTTTTTACATATTAAGACTTTATACTTTTTTTTCTCTACGTTCCTATGCTCAGAAAAAGTATAAACACTTAATTTAAGCCTTTGCCCTTGCCTATATCTATTTTTGTCATGGTTTTAAAAAAAAACCTCGCCAAAAGCTTATATTATATTTATTTAATATATAGATTATATTATTTTTTTTAGTTATATTTGCTTTATAATCTATTATTATGATTGGTACTTTAGCAAATAAAAAAGGTGGTGCTGGTAAATCAACAAATACTGTTCATTTAGCAGCTTGCCTTGCCTCTATGGGATATAAGACATTGGTTGTTGACTTTGATGAACAATGCGATATTACTCATGGAGTTGGAATAAAAACTAATGACGATGATTATAATATTATAAATTTTTTAGAAAATTCTGGCGAATTTCGCCTAAAGGCAAAATCTGAAAATTTTTATATACTACCTGGATCAACTGATTTTATTTCATTATTTTATCCAGTAGACGCGTTAAAAAAAGCCCTTTATAGAAAAAGAGATAATGGACTTTCCATTGCAGATTTCATGGACTTTATTTTTATTGATGTTCCACCTTCAAAAATAATTCCTCAAAACAAAAGGAAAATGAAAATTTATACAGAAATGGAAATAGCATTATTTACATCTGATTTTTTTTTAATTCCTTTAACTGCAGAAGAATTTGCTGTAAAAAATTGTAACCAATTTCTTTCTAAAGCTATAGGCTTTATTCAGGACTTCAACTTATCAATACAATTCTTAGGCTTTTTCTTCGGAAAAATATTACTAACGTCAAATTCCTACGAACATTACTCGTCTTTATTTCTAAAAAATAATAAAGAAATGCTATTTAAATCTTTTGTGCGTCAAGACGCACAAGTTGAAAAGGCAACTCAAAATGGTAAAACCATTTTCCAGTTTAACCCAAATTCAAGAGCAGCTTTAGATTATTATGATCTTACTGCAGAATTTCTAAAAACCTTAAATTATGGTAAAGAAAAAATCTAAAAATAATAAAGTTGAAAGTATTGATGAATCATTTGATTTTTCAAGTGTTGCAGGCGCAAAACGTAATATTTCCTCTAACATTACTACAAAGAATGTTAAGAAGAAGTTAGCTCGTTTTAAAATGTACCTTACTGATGATTATTATTATAAATACAATAAAATATATTTAGAATATGCACATAATAAACAGATATTTAATCTTACTAATGATCGTTTCTTTAAAAGTGGCGTGATGTTCTTGCAGTCTAAATTTTCAAATGATAATATGTATAAAAATAGACCTGATGATTTCCATAATTCTGTTACTAGACCTGGTAAAAGAAAACGTCATGACCGGTATGTATCGTCTAAAGATGGAAAATGTGTGAATTTTATTGTTGACGAAAATATATCGGATGATTATACCTCTATTATGTATTCTTATATTTTGAAAAATGATAAAGCATCTTTGTATGATCAAAAACACTCTAGAGGCTATTTCTTTTTTGATTTCATAGACTTACTTATTGAAAATAAGAAAGCGTTTTTTAAGTTTTCTTTAGATTAGGAACTATTCAAGCTATTCGTTTAATCTTTTTTTATAAATTCCTTAAACTAGCAAAAAATTTAAGCTTCTAAGTCGCTTATTTTTTTTGTTTAATACTTATTTATATTTAAAAGGATATCACTGTTATCTTGGTTAAACAAAAGTTTTGAAATTAGACCTTGTTTGGCTTGTATTTTAACGCTTGTACCTTGTATGATTTTTAGGATCTTTTTCGCGCATACGCTCCAGGACCTAAAAACTCATTTTTACTATTCGTAAAAACTACACTATTACAATCAAAACAGATCTAAAATGTTATTTATTTTATTTAGTAAAATGTTATAGCCTTTGCCCTGTCGATAACAAATATAGAATTCCCTTTTTTACAACTGATAATTTTTAAAATAATTTAATTCGTGGCCATAAATGGCACTTCATTAAATTTTTTTATCTGGTCGTAAACTTCCAAAATTCACAGCCTTAGAAAAAGGAGTAATTCAAATTTATGGTTGTCGATAGGGCTGATTGAGGTCGGCTAGTAACCTAAATAAACAAAGGGCTTTCCTGATATTTTTATTCTAAAAAGTTTTATTATTTTTATTATTTTTATGTTGTTTATATTAATATATTTTTGTATATTGTCCTATAATTAATAATTAAAATCTTAACTATGAGTACTTTAAAAAACAAAGTTCAATTAATTGGACACTTAGGAGCAGACATTGAATTGAAAACATTAGATAGTGGTAAACAAGTTGCCAACTTTTCTATTGCAACTAACGAAACGTACAAAAATGCGTCTGGAGAGAAAGTAACAGATACACAATGGCACAATATTGTTGCTTGGGGTAAAACTGCTGAAATTATTAGTAAGTATACCAAAAAAGGTTCGGAAGTGGCACTTGAAGGAAAACTGACTTCAAGAAGTTATGATGATAAAGATGGTGTAAAAAAATATGTTACAGAAGTTTTATGTAACGAAGTATTACTTCTTGATTCCAAACCTGCAGAAGATAAATAAATTACTTTACTGTAATATACAAAGCATCTTTTTACATCGTATTAAGATGCTTTTTTTATGAATAAATTTAAAATATTTTATATTATTTATATGATGTTTTTAATAATATAATTTGTATATTGAGGTATAAAACATAACATTTCAAGACAACTGCAATAGTCGGTGTTACGTTATAAATCGCTAAAACTTATTTATTATGATTAGTTTTTTTTTATCGGCTTTCAAGCCAACAAAAGAAAAGGTGAAGTGTAAATTTTTACAGTCCTTAAATGGTAGTAAAACTTTACTTACTATTAATCAAACTAGAGAGAACGGTAAAACCGTAATTTCAGTTCAAGATTAACCTTTTTAAAAACAATATCCACAGCCTGCAAGCTGTGGATATTTAAAGTGTTATAAATTTTATAAATCGCTAAAACTTATTTAAATGTTACAACAAAGCAAAGATACTCAAAAAGATACTCAAAAAAATATCGTAAACGATATTTACACTCAAATTTTTTCATGCACCACGAGAGAGCAGAAAAAAGAATTATTAATAGAATTATCTGGAGCCATTAAGCCACTTATTGAAATTGGTGAGTTCGGTTCTGTCAACGAAGGCTTAATAGATATTTTTAAAAACAATACGCACAAAAATTTCAAAACCTTTAACGAGTGGAAGAAACAAGGTTTTAAAGTTCTTAAAGGCTCAAAATGTTTTTTTGTTTGGTCTAGTCCATTACGAGGAAAAAAACCAACAGAGGACACTAAAAAAGGCAAAGAAGAAGAAACCACAAAAGAATATAAATTTTTTGGTATGGCTTATTTATTTTCTAATGCACAAGTTGAAAAATTATAAGCTATGGTCGCCCACAACCAGTTTAAAAACTTTGAAGCTATCTTTAATAAGATAGCTCAAAGACATGGTTATTATCGTGTTTTTGATGATTTTTTAGATTTATATATTAACGCTTGGTGCTTTAATTATGAAATCAATTTAGAACATATTAGAAAATTATATTCCGAAGATGAACGTTTGAATTTTGGAAATCTAATTAAAGAAACGATCTTTATTTTGAAAAAAAATATTGTCGCTGACAAAGATTGGTTTGATGTTTTTGGTACATTTTATGAATCTGCTTCAATTTCAAAACAAAAAGGTTTTGCGCAATATTTTACACCACCATCAATTTGTAATTTTATGGCTCAAATTGTTTATCCAAATCCAAATGAAAAGGTTGCCGATCCGGCATGTGGTTCTGCGAGAATGTCTTTAGCATTAAACAAAGTTAATATAGGCTGCTTTCATTTTTTAGTTGATATTGATTTTACTTGTGCAAAAATGGCAGCTCTAAATTTGATGCTTCACGGAATGAACGGAATTGTTGTTTGTGATGATGGGCTGTTTCCTGGTAATAACTTTAAAGGAGCTTTTATTGTTAATAGAAAGTTACATTATACTGGAGTACCTGAAATTGAATATAGAAATAATGTTAATGAAGCTTATAATTATGTGCGTTTCAATACAATGACTTTGGAAGATTTAAAAAACAACTCTAAGCAAAAGGTAAAAGCAGAGCAGGAACCAGACGAATTTAAAGATATTGCCGAAGTATTAAACAAAAGAACAAATCAATATTCCATGTTTTAAAGCATATATGCTAAAGGGATCAAAAACTTAAAAAATCTAAACGCCTAGAAATGGGCGTTTTTTATTTCTGCAGGTTTGTGATGATTTTTGTAAAAGACCAAAAATCCCGCCAAACCTTAATAATATAATAAGCTTTGTGTTTTGAAATTAGACCTTGTTTGGCTTGTATTTTAACGCTTGTACCTTGTATGATTTTTAGGATCTTTTTCGCGCATACGCTCCAGGACCTAAAAACTCATTTTTACTATTCGTAAAAACTACACTATTACAATCAAAACAGATCTAAAATGTTATTTATTTTATTTAGTAAAATGTTATAGCCTTTGCCCTGTCGATAACAAATATAGAATTCCCTTTTTTACAACTGATAATTTTTAAAATAATTTAATTCGTGGCCATAAATGGCACTTCATTAAATTTTTTTATCTGGTCGTAAACTTCCAAAATTCACAGCCTTAGAAAAAGGAGTAATTCAAATTTATGGTTGTCGATAGGGCTGATTGAGGTCGGCTAGTAACCTAAATAAACAAAGGGCTTTCCTGATATTTTTATTCTAAAAAGTTTTATTATTTTTATTATTTTTATGTTGTTTATATTAATATAATTCGTTATCTTAGTAAGAGAATTAAGGTTTAAAAATCACTGCAATGGTTGGCTTTAATTTTAATAATCGCTAAAACTAAAAACAATGAAAACTGCACAAGAAGTACAAAAAATTAAAAATGAACTGCAACAATTTTCTGGTTCAACTCTACTTTATTTCAATCCATTTTTTAAAAAAATTAATTACACAGAGGGCGCAAAATTCGTCTTTGATAAATGTGGTGCATCTTGGTTATGTACTGATATTTGTGGTTATCTTTTGGATTATTGCATAGGAGAAGAATTTGTAAATATTACTCTAAATGTAAAGGTTGAAAAAGGCACTGCTGAAATTATTTTTGATGATGGTAATGACAATGTAATATTCAGTCATGATTATAGTTTCACAGATTTTCCACTTGAAAAAATTCAATTTTTCTACGAAAACAAAATTCTTTATTTACCCTCAGAAAGATAAGTTATGAAAAAATTAAAAATGTTTGATGTAATTATTGTTAATGAAGAATTTTTTAGTGTAACAAAAATTACGAGAGAAATTAAATTAACTATCGAGATTATAAATCTCGATAGTGGTTTAAAATCAACTTTAAATGATCTTTCAGTATTTAAAGTTTTTGACCTTGATTTATTTATTAAAATGTTTGAACCAACGCTGGACAAACAAGGGAATATTAAAATGTTTGAAACCTACGGAGAAGATATTGAAAAAGTTATAAAAACAAAGGAGCGTTTCGTTTGGACTGTTACAGATGGTGAGGGCTCAAAACTTTATTTACAGAATGGTAAATGGCTCGTAAACCGAATGTTTTATATTGTTTGTAACAATCCTATAAAACTCAAAAGAGGAGAGATAACTATAGACTATTGATATACTATTTATATTATTTATATGTTGTTTATATTAATATAATTCGTTATCTTAGTAAGAGAATTAAGGTTTAAAAATCACTGCAATGGTTGGCTTTAATTTTAATAATCGCTAAAACTAAAAACAATGAACACAGAACAATTACAAGTAATTCCGATTAGTCAAATCGTAATTTCAAAAACAAATCCTAGACAATTATTTAACGATGTATCGTTAAAAGAACTTTCAAAATCGATTGCCGAAAACGGATTGCAACAAGCTATTTTAGTTCGACCTAAAGGTAAAAAATATGAACTGGTCTTTGGAGAAAGACGACTTCGAGCAACTAAACTTTTGAAGTCAATAGGTATCCAAGCAAGAGTAAAAGAATTAACTGATAAACAAGCTTTAGAAATTCAGTTGATAGAAAATAAGGAGCGTAAAGATGTACACCCACTTAATGAAGCTATTTCAATTCAAAAACTTTTAGAATTTAAAAATAATTCTATTGCAGAAATTGCAAGAATTTTGGCGCGAAGTGAAAGCTATGTAGTGCAACGTTTACAGTTAAATAAACTTAATGCAGATTGGAAGAAGAAGTATTTTGAAACTCAAACAATGACATTATCTGTTGCTTTATTGGTTTCTAAATTAAGTGAGAGCGACCAGAACACAGTTTTGAATAATGCTACTGATTATAATGATAATTTTAAAAGTTATAAGGAAATCGAGAATTATATTCAAAGAAATATTTTAAGAACGTTAGAAAATTCGATTTTTGATACAACAGAAGAAAATATCGTTCCTAATGTATCAGCGTGTGTAACTTGCGTTAAACGTAGCGGAGCAAACAAACTTTTATTTGAAGATGTAGAATCTGATGATGTTTGTTTTGATAGTCCTTGTTTTGTGCTTAAATCAAAGGCACAAGCATTAAAAAATATTAACGAAGCTATTGAATTGGAAGAATCTATTTTATTTATTCAAGATAGTTATAATGATATGCCGAAAGTTATTGAAAAGTTGGTTAAATCGCATAAGAAAAGCGTATTAACACAGTACAAAGAGTTTTATAATACTTTTGATAAGAAAGGAAAAAATCGCGTAAAGGCTATTTGGTTAAGTGGTTCTAATTATGGAAGAGAAACATTTATTGAACTTAGAGAAGAAAAGGAACAAGCACAAGCTAAAAAAATGGCTGATTGTACTCCTGCAGAGAAAATCACAAAAATTAAAGTGAGAGAAATTCGTTCTAAAGAACTTGATAATGAAAAAATATATGCCAATGTAATGAGCGCATTACAAGAGAGCGAAGAACTGAAAACTGTTGATGCTTTAAAAACTACTGATGTAGATAAAGCAATGCAACGATTAATTATTTTCAATTCGCTTAATTGGAATATACGTGAAAAGGTTTATCAAGTATTAAAAATTAATAGCCTTAAAGATAAAACGAAGAAAAACATTGTAGATTTTTTACTAAACTTCTCAGAACAAGAAATGTCTTTTGTTGTTAGGCAAAGTATTTTTACAACTTATTCAACAAGTTTGCAAAATAATGATGGCACCCATTTATTACGTTTGTTCGCAGAAGAATGTAAAAGCGTTCCAATAGACAAGATTGAAGCTTCACAAAATGAAATAGCTACAATTAGACAGAACAAACAAAAAGAGCGTATAAACGCCTTAAATTTGATAAGTAAAAATTAGTTTAGCGATTAGTTTAGATTGCTTAATTAGACTTGGGGATAAAATCCCCAGTCTTTTTAAGTTTTTTTCTTAACTTATTGTTTTAAAAAAAAATCAAGCTCCGCTTGAAGTATTAATAAACAACTTACTGATGAAAAAATTAAAATTTAAAATAGGGCAGAGGGTACGTGTAGAAATAAATGATAACCACACTTTTAAAGGAAAAGTTGAAGGCGTTATCTATTTAGTTAGTTGTGATGGCGTTGAAAATAAATTATTGCAGGTTGATCCTCAGCAATTAGAAAAAATTGATAATAAAAATGAAAAAATCTAAACGGAATAAAAACAGTTTAAATATTATTTTATGCAGTAGCTTAATAATATTTTCTACCTTAATTTATATCTTTATTATTATACTAATTAAAATTAATTAATATTACTATGAGTAAAATTTTATTTAAAACGGAAGATCTTTTCGATAAAGATAATATACCAGGAGATACTTTAAGTTATGAAAATCTAAAGAGTATTTATCAAGCAATGAAAATAATTAAAAAGATGGTTCGTTCTGATAATTTTGAAGCTTACTTTGATGAAATAATTATGAGAATGAATGTACATGAAAGGTCACATTTAAAAACTCAATAAATAGTGGTAAATACTAAATACCTCTTACTAACAATTCATAATACTTACTTTGTTGAATTTCTGTGTAATCAATTAATTTTATCAAGCTCAATTGATCAAGCAATGATTTTTGATGATAACCATACAGCACAAAAATTTAAAACAATGCTATGGCAGGTTTGTAATTTAGAAACTAGTGTAAATACTTTTATAGATTCTGAAATTATACAATAGTATTTTATTGCTTCAATACTATTTTTCCTTTGCTATCTACAAAGGAAGCGCTGCAGACAATTTTATTTACTGCAGTAATTTCTAAGGACAACCTATAAGCAATCTCTTGTACACTCAAACCTTGTTCGCTTAATATTATAACTTCAAGTCTGTTATGATAATTCATGTTTTATTTCTTTCTGATTTTATACATTAGCTTGTTCAAACTTCACAAAAATTTCACCTAGTTCGCTTAACAGCTCCTATGCTTAATTGTTTGTTTATTTCACTGCGCTAACTAAAAATCATCTTTACATTAAATTATAGTCTTGGACCACTTCGTGGTTCTGGCCATAAAAAGATTTAATAATTCCTCAAACATAAAAGGATCAACCTTTTTCAAATATTTTATTTTTTGTCCATCAAATTCAAATGAATTTAATTTTTTAATGACCAGTTTTATCGCGATGGCTATGAAATTATTAATTTCTGGCTACACAAAGCACAAGACAAGGAAACCTATCATGAAATTTATCTACTAATGAAACACCCTGAAGGGCATGTTTTTATTTTAGTAGTTTTAGTCAGTATGAGTAATGGAGAAATTTACTATAAAGAAATGGACAACTCTACACACCCTTATTACTATAATTGTCCATTACAGTTTTTAGAATTATTACCTGAACCAAAGTTTGGAGCCGATGGTTCTAATGATAGAAATTGGAGAAAAAGAGTAAAAAGTAGAAATATTCAATTTAGTAATCAAATGATTACTTTAAGTTAAATCTATAGGTTTTCAAGTTCCTAATAAAAACTTGTTTATTTATCTTCTTTAAATATTGTATTTATATCAGCTCCTTTTTTTACCAGGAGTCTTAAATACGATTTAAAGTTTTCAGAATAGGTTGGATCATTTTCAATTTGCGAAACTGCAGATTGACTAATTGATAATTCTTTAGAAACATCATTTTGTGTGTAGCCTATTTCTTTTCTAAGTTTTTTAATGTTACTCAAAATATTCTATTATAGATTTAGCGATTGCTAAAGATAAACCATTTATTCCTTTTTTTGATGTTATATAATCAGCTTCGTTTTTATTCGAAAAAAAACCAAGCTCTATAAGTGCGCTAGGTATAAAATTTATAGAATTTCTAAGGACAGAAAAATTCTCATATTTGATTCCTCTTGATTTATAATTCAATTTCTCTTTTGAAATATTATCTAATATTTTTGCAAAACGCTTCACTTTTTTTACGTTTTTTTTATTAGTAATTCCAGTTTTTTGAATGTATATTTCTAAGCCCTCAGCTTTCGTGTTTGGGTTATGATTACAGTGTACAGAAACGAACAAATCAGCATCTAATATTATAGCATATAAAGGACGTTTTTTTAAGGGTATAAAGGTGTCAGTTTCTCGTGTTATTATTACTTCAATATTTGGGTTAAACTCTTCAATATTTAGCTTAATAAATTTACATACATATAGGTTAACATCTTTCTCTTTTATTTTAGTTTTTGTTGCTGTTCCAGAATCGTGACCACCATGTCCAGGATCTAAAACTACAACGAATTTTTTATCACTTGTTTTTTGGTCCATTCGCAATGGACTTAAAAAACCTAATAACAAGAATATAATTATAAGTGATATTTTACTCATAAGGCTAAAATACAATTTTATGTTTAACTTTTAGTAAAGTTGTAATGCTAAAGGAATGAAAACCTTTGAAAATCCCGTATTTTGTTTTTTCAAAATGCGAAAAGCAAAAGTTTCTTTTGTTTTCTTTTTTGTGCTCTTTTTAGAGCATAAAGAAGGAAAGCGAGATGGAGTGGGGGAATCCCCCACTCACTCGCTCTACTTTGTAGAGGATAAAACACTATAAACTAACGTTTTATAGTGTCTATTATTGCTATATTTAAAATAGACATTTGTCTATTATTTTTTAAAAATAATAGACACTTTTTGATAAAGCCTTTGTTTGTAAGGTTTATTTTAGTTTATTTGTAGTCAAATACTATTATTTATGAATTTTACATCTATTAGAATTTCAAAGTCAACAAGAAATGTTTTGAAGAAATTGGCAACTGAATCTGGTAAATCTCAAACCATTTGGCTTGATCAAGCTGTTTACTTTTTAAATAAAACAGGTCATGATATATTCAATTTTGAAAAAACTAATAAACAATCTGTAGAGGATCGTATTATTTCGTTTATGAAGAAAAGAGAGCAAAATTATTTTGATCCTATGGAGAAATATTTTGTTGAATCTAGGAAATTGTTATCTCAAGTATTGCAAGGTTTAGAAGATTTTGGTATCGTAGAAATTTTAAAAAAGAAAGAAGAAATTGCTGAAAATAATGTGAAGAAATTAAAGCCAATTTCTGAGCAAAAAACCGATATTATTATCAGTGCTGAAAGTCAAGAAAAAGAAGTGATAAATGATGTTGATTTTAATGAAGAATCTGACTACAAATTAAGGCTAGAAATATCACGTTTAAAAAGTGAAAATATGGTCTATAAAAATGAGTTGGAATTTTTAGTTAAAAACATTAAACCAGGAGGCGCATTAAGTAATACTAAATTTGTTATAAATATAATATCCAAAGACATATTGAGAATTAAAAAATTGCTAACTTAATGATTACGCAAATTCATAAACCACAATCTCATAGCAATAATAAAGGAAGCTCCTCTAATGCTGTTGAGTATCTTGAAAAAGAAAATAGTGATAGAAATTTTGCAGAATCTGAATATTTTTTTAATCAGTTCGATAACAAAGTTTCTGGAAATCAAGTCCAAAATATGCTAGACAGAAATAAAGGTAGGTTGTCAAAAAACGAAACAAAATTTTACATGCTTACTATTAGTCCTAGTCCAAATGAACTTGAACGCATTGGCTCAAATGATATTAATTTAAAGAATTTTGTTAATAATGTAATGGATGATTATGCAAGAAATTTTAATCGTGAATATTCTGAAAATATGCCGCTTACTGGAAATGATCTAATGTATTTTGCTAAGTTAGAAACGGAGCGTTCTTATAAATTTAAAAATAAAAAGGATAAGGTTTTAATTGAATTTAATAGATCAATTTTTAAAGAAATTGAATTAAATAAAACTTTAATTGAAAAGAAGCCACACTTGAAAAAACATTTAACAAGAGAGAATAATAATCTTACAGTTCAATTAAAAAGGAATAGTCAAGGTAAGGCTATAAAAGAGGGGGTTTTGAAAGATGGTGACCAAAGGCATGTTCATATTTTGGTATCTCGTTATGATTTACAACAACGTTTTAAATTATCACCTCTAGCTAATGCAAGAAATACTAAAAGTAAAGAAGTTGGAGTGGGTGATAATAGAAAAAAAATTCAGGCTGGTTTTGACAGAGACAAATTTGTGCAAATGGTTGAAACACGTTTTGATAACGAATTTCAATACGATAGACCTTATGATAAGTCTTATGCATTTCATAAAGCTTCAAAAGGTTTGTCTACAGGTATTGGTTTAATTACAAATCCTATTGGCACAGTAAAAGGTTTAGTAGTAAGTAAAGTGGCTAATGAAATTAGCAAACAAATTAAGAGTCCTATAGGAAAAAAGGCTTTTGCAATAGCAAGAACCAATCCTAGTAAAATACCTGCTAAAACCCTAAATAAAATACAAGATTTGGCTGTAAAAGAATTAATGACTGCCGTAAATATGTCTGCCTATTCTAATCCCGCTACTGCAGTTGCGAATATTGTTACGAAATCAATTAAATTAATAGGTCAACAAATAACAAAAGGTGCAGGAATATGATAGAGTATTTTAATTTATATAGTGAAAGTTCGACTTTAACAAAATCAATAATTTGTTTGTTTGCTATTATTGTGGGTTTTCAGTTATCACGATTTTATAATATTAGAAATAAATTTTTACAATTTTCTTTAATAATTTTTTTCGTAGTTATATACTATGTTATTATTTATTTTTTGACCGCAATTGACATAAAAACATATTGTTTTATCTATGTGTTTCCAGCATTTTGTTACTCTTTATTATTTTACATATTATATAAATTATATAATTCGTATATAGAAAAAAGACGTGAACCTTTAGATATAGACATTCCTTTTATTAATGGTAAAAAGGTTAGGGTCGATTTAGTTAAAGGATTGTCCACACAAGGAGCTGCAGGTTCTGGAAAAACCTTATCAATTGGTGGTTGGATTTTAAAAGCAATGGGTAAAAGAAATGTGGGTGGCTTGCTTTATGACTATAAAGATATGGAATTAGTTGAAATGGCTAATTATTTTTATAAGGACAGTGAAATACCTATTCATGTTTTCGCACCTTATGAGCCGCAAAAGAGTATTCAATATAATCCTATAAGTGTTGAAATTTTAAAAACTCATGAAGATATTAAGCTAATGAGTAAATGTATCTTAGATAATTTAGTAGGCGAAAGTCAAGGCAATAATAAGTTTTTTAATGATGCCGCAGAGGGCGCGATAACTGGTGTTATTTATTCATTAAAAGAGTTTTACCCTGAATATTGTTCATTTACATATTTGTCAGCTATTTTCTTAAGTAAAGATGTGGAAGAACTTGTTTGCTTTATTGAAAAAAGCAGTATGGGTTCTATTCACGCTAGAGCTTTTCTAGATAGCCAAGATTCTGAAAGACAAATGGCAGCAATAAAAGCTAATTTAAGTAATGCTTTTTCTGTTTTTTCAAATCCTAATATTTTTTACACATTATCAAAAAATAGTGTTGATTTTTCTATTAATGAATCGCATAATAAATCTTTATTGTGTGTTGTAAATAAACCTATGTATGATAAAATATACTCGCCTATTTTATCTGTTGTGGTTCAATCAATAATTATGAAAATGAGTGCTAGAAATAGGGAACCAAGTTATATTTTTTTAGACGAAGCACCTACTATTAAAATTAATAGGATAGGTAAGGTTCCTGCAACTATGCGTAGCTTTAAAGTTGCTACTATTTATATGCTACAAGATACAATTCAAGCAACAATTCAAATGGGAAAAGATAAAATGAAGGAAATTTTCGCTAATCTTTCAACAATTGTGTTTGGGAAAACAAACGATCCAGATACAGCTAAACATTTTGAAGCATATTTTGAAGAAAAAAGTAAAACTCAAAAGAGTATATCTTTTAAGGCTGGAGTATTTGGAAGTTCTGACAAAAGAACTTCAGTTTCAGAACGTGATGAAAAAACACATAAAAGTTATGAGATGTTTAAACGTGATACCGGGGAGTTCTTTATATTTGATGCTAAAGGTAAAAGTCACGATGGGAGAATAGTTAAAATCGACTATGAGCCGTTAGAGGTAAAGCCAATAAATACAATTTCTGAAATGGAATTAGAAGATTTTTATAAAAACGTTATAAATACAGTAAAAAAACTATAAGTAAAATATAAGTTATAGTTATATTTTATATATTTGTCTAACATTAAAATTTAAATACATGAAACTAAGAACAAAAACATTAGTTATTGGCTTAACATTATTAAGTACAACTTTATTCGCGCAAGAATTGGGTTTAGAACAAGCAGCCTCAGATTTTTGGGATGAAGTTAGGAGCGCAGCTCCTTTTATATTCGCAGGGATATTTCTGGTAAGTTGTTTTTTTAACATAGGTAAAATTACTGGTGCAGAAAGAGATTATAAAGGTTTTTTAACTGGAGTAGGTTTGTTCTTTTTAGGAGCTTTATTGATAGGCGCAGTAATTACTTATTTGCTCTCATTAACTTTCTAATGGTAGAACAAGAGCAAACAAGGCTAAAAGTCAATAAAGGGGTTGATAGTAAAGCACGTATTTTAAACTTAACTATGACTTATTTGGGTTTGTTTGCTTTTTTTATTTTAATAGGGGTTGTTATTCTTATGGTTAATTTTTCATTTAATCTACTTATTGTAGTGTCAATAATTTTGGCTATTGTATATATGGTAATTCAATATATGAATAGTATAAACTATTTCGCGCAATTTCAAAAGAGTAATATTCCTGATGAATATATTAACGACCTTTTCTAATACATTATATTTTGAATCAAATTTATCTCAATGAGTATTATCCAATACTTCACGCTAAAGAAAATGTTTGTCTGTCTAATAGTGGTGATACTTTTTTGTGCTATGTCCTAGAGCTTCCAGAAATTTTTACTTTATCAAAAAGTGATTATGTTGCAATGCACGATTTTTGGTTCAGAACTTATAAGTATTTACCAAATAATACTGTTATTCATAAACAAGATATTTTTCTTAAAAATGAATATGATGGTTCTGATTTAGAGGGCGAGAGTTTCCTGCAAAATTCTACACGAAAACATTTTAAAGGTAGAAACTATCTTACACATTATTCATTACTTTTCATTGGAACAACTTCATCGAATAGTTTAAAGAAAAACGATCTCTCTAATCCACTAAAAAAAACACCTAAAATTTCTAAAATTAAAGCAGAAGCTAAACTTAAAAAAGAATTTATAGATGATGTAGAAAAAGCTATTGAATTTTTGAACGGTAGTAAATATATAAAAGCTAGTGCATTTGGTTCAGATGATATTCACTCATATATTAAAAATTATTTTAATGGCTTTCAAACAGATAAGAATGTAGATACAGATAATACCGCAAAAGTTAAAACGTCAAGTAAAGAATATAATGTTATTGGAGTAGGCGATAAAAGAGTTGGTATTTATAGTATTACTAACACTAAACAATTACCTGAATTTGTTGATATTTTTAAAATAGATACAGAGTTTAGTAGTAAAAAGTTCGATATCTATAAAGGTTCGGGTGATGATTTTTCCTTTAGGCTTCCTTTTGACCACGTTTATAATCAAGTTATTTTTATTACTGATCAATTAAAGGCAAAATCACAACTTGAATCACAGAAAGAAAATTTATTTGGTGCAAGAGGGTTCGGTTCAGATAATGAAGCTGCAGCAGTTCAACTTAAAGACTATTTAACAGATTTATCTAAAGATGAATCTAGGCTAATTGTTCACGGTCATACTAATATTATATATTATGCTAAAAACAATATTGAATTTGAAGCTTATACTAAGCGTATTTCGTCAGTCTTTAAGAATTTAGATTATCAACCCTCTTATCCGAATAAGAACCTAATTAAAGATACTTATTTAAAATCTTTGTTTGTCTATAGTCCTAGATTTTCTAAGCAACAAGTTTATCAAACAGAGCTTCATATCGCTTTAACATCATACATTAATACCACTTCGTATAATAATGATGAACAAGGTATTGTGTTTTCTGATAGGATTTTCAATATTCCAGTCCGTCGTGATGTAAGAGATTATGATAAGAAGCGTATAAAAGCCTGGAATTTTATGGTATTGGCTCCAACTGGAGAAGGAAAATCTGTGTTGATGCAACACGTTTTTAGGCAATTTAATGAGCAGGGTATAAAACTTGTAATTTTTGATATAGGTGGTAGTTTTAAAAAACTTTCCTATCTAATGCCAGAGGAAAAATCAATTTTTGTTTCCTATGAACATGGTAAAAGTTTAGGAATAAATCCTTTTGATATAGGACTTAAAATTTCTGTTGAAGTAGAAAAACTTAATGAACTTGCAAATTTTATATTTAAGTTGTGGAAACCAGGAGAGTCTATAACTAACGATTATTCTACTCCATTAAGAAAATTATTAGAATCGTATTATGATAGTGATTCTGCAAATCATAGTTTTCCTAATTTTTATGCCTTTATAGAATTAAATAAAGGCGAAATTTTAAACCATCTTAGTATTGAAGAACGTTTTTTTGACCTACAAAATTTTTTACTTTACTGTTCCGATTTTGTTGACAACGGACAATATGCCTTTTTATTCCATGATAAAGATGATACAGAAATATCTGCCGCTTCAAAAAAAGACCTGGTAGTGTTTGAATTTGATAAAGCTAAAGATGATGAAATAGTATTGTCTATTTTGATGCAGTTAGCCTCATACGCCGTTCAAGATGTAATATGGACTGATAAATCTAAAGATGGTGTTATTTTTTATGATGAAGCTGCTAAGTTTTTTAAGAATAAAGCTATTTTGGATAATGTTATTTTCTATTATCAAGCTATTAGAAAACAGTCTGGAGCTGTTGGCACCGCGTTACAAAGTCCTGCTCAATTACCAAAGGGAACAGATGTGCAAGCAATGATTGATAATACACAAGTTCTATATATTCTTTTTAATGAGAAAGGCTATGAATCAATTGTTGAACGTTTTAAACTTTCAGAACATCAACATAATATTCTTAAAAGTATTACGCCTAATTTTAAGAGTAAAAACCCCTATACAGAGTTTGCATTGATTATAGGAAAAGAAATTTGGATAATGAGATTAGAATTATCTAAAGAAGCCTATTACGTTTATCAAACTGATGGTCAAGAATATGAAGAAATAATGGCAATTCAAAAAAAGGAAAAAGAACAGTTTCCTAATCATATCGCAATGGAGCGAGCTATAAAAAAATATATAATTGAAAAATAACCTTTTAAATAATAATATTATGAAAATAAATTTTTTAACAACATTATTACTCCTATTTACAATTATTTCACACAGTCAAATGGCAGTTTCTGATCCTGCAAATACTGCTGTAAATAAATCAAATTTAGTTAAAAATACTGCTATACTTGCTAAAGCTGCTAGAACATTAGACGAAACAAAAAAGAGTGTTAAGATCTTAAAAGACGCAAAAAATTCTATTGAAAAGGTTAGTAATGTTTTAAGGGATATTAATAATCTTGAAAATATTATCAATATTCAATCTGCGTTATTACAAAAATCTTCATCTACAATAAGCGCTTTAAGTTCATCAAACTTATTTTCAACAAGTGAACTAAATAAAATAGCTAATAATTTTTCAAGAGTAATTTTAAGTGCTGATAAATCTATTCAATTGGCTAAAAAACTATTAAGTGATAATCTCTTTAAAATGAATGATGCTGAAAGATTAAGTTTTTTATTAGAAACAGAAAAAGAGCTTAAGTCTAGCTATACGGATATTAATTTATTTTCAAAAAAATATTCAAGAATAATGAATGAGAGAATAATTATTAAAATGGCACAGGATAATTAATCTATGTTAGAGGCTATATTCGATATAATTGATTTTGGTTATGATAGTATTTTAGGTGCTTATAATAATTTTTTTTCTGGCGAAATTGTCTCTAAAACCTTAATCGGCTTTAAGGTTTTAGCAATTGCCTTATTCCTTTTATCAATATATAGTAATATGTTATCAAGATTCGGTAATAAATGGAATATGGACGGAGAAACTATTCATTTACCCTATAATCCTAATAAATTATTGACCTCACTTATATTTGTACTTTTAATTGCCTTTTATGATAAATTATTATTTTTAATTGATAGTATTTTTTTAAATGTAGACCAAGTTTTTTTAAGGGATTCTTCTTTAGGTATAAATATTGTCACTAATCCTATAGAGGATGAAGTTACTAGGGATTGGACAGATTATATAAAAGCAATAGGGCAGTTCGTGCTTGATTTTGCAAATGGAAAAGCAGGAGTCGCATTTGTTTCTATATTTCATGCAATTGCTAAAGCTGTTGATGCTATGATTTTTGGAATTTTTTTAATTGAGCGATTTTTCATGCTAGGACTTCTAAAGATGCTTGGGCCCTTTGCAATTGCTATATCAATTTACAAAGCAGGTTCCGAAATGTTTATGAAATGGTTAAAGTTATATATTGCTACTTTTTTACTTATAATACCTTTCTTTTTAGTACTAGGATTTACAAGTGAAATCTTTACGTTAGCAATGAATAATTTACAAGGTTTACCTGCTTTAGACGCTTTGCTAGGGAGCGCTGTTGAAACAGTGTTATTAATTTTTATTATATGGGTAAAAATAAAATTGTTTAAGAAATCATATGATATGGTTTATAAAGTAATAGCATAATGGAACAACCAGAAGTAGATATATATAAAGCATTAAAGAAAAACAATATTATTACAAAGCTTGTAATAATAGTTGCAGGATTGGTAAGTGTTTTTGCAATTTATACCGTAGTTCAATCTTATAAAAACAACAATAAATTTGTTTACGGACTTTCAAAAGATAATAGTTTATTACCATTAGAGTTAATTGAAAAAAAACAATTAGAAACAATTTTTGTTAAAGGTCATTTAGAACTTTTTATGACAAAATTTTACCAATATGACCAATGGAATTACATCGACCAAATTGAAAGGTCTTTGTGGTTAATAGATGAATCTGGAAAGGACCTCTATTTTTTTTATAAAAATAACGGTCATTACAATGCTTTAATACAATCAGGTTCAAGTCAAAGTATCGATAAATTTGATATTCAAACAGACCAAAGTGGACAGTTTATTGTTAAAGCTATAGTTAGTGTAAATAAGAAAAACCAAATCGACAAAAATTCATATGAAATCATTTGTCAAGGTAAAATAGTAAAGGTTTCTCAAAATTATCCTAAAAACCCTTATGGTTACCTAATAACTGATTTTAAAGAAGTTTCTAAAAGAAAATTAGAATTATGAATATAAATGAAAAATTAGAAGAATTAAATATTGATAAAGGTCAGATTATTATATTTTCTGTAATAGGTCTCATTATACTATTTATGGCAATTGGATTGTTATCTCCTAGTGAAGATGATAGCGTTTTAGGTAACAATAATTTAGAAATTCCAAAAAATAAAGCTGTCACAGATTATGATACAAAAATGGAAGCATATGCTAAGGAAAATGAGATTAAAGAAAATAAAACGTCTTTAAATTTCGATAGAAATGGAGTTTTTGGATCTGATAGTACAGAAATAGCTCAAACAAAACGTGAACAGTTAGAGGCTAAGGTTGATAGCATGTTTAATATCACTAAGAGAGAAAATTATAAAAATAATAGTAATGTCAGTGTTACCGATAAAGTCAGAAAAAATAAAATCATAAAACAAGCTCCAATACAAAGTGCAAAGCCTATAATTATCGATAAACCAGCCGATGATAATAATATTGATATTACAGATTTTTTCAGCAATACACCTACTGTTGAAAAAATAGCGAACTTAGAAACAAAATCAACTTTAAATAGCCCAATTGTTAAAGTGGTTATACACAATGACCAAGAGATTAAGAACAATGAGAGAGTGTCCTTACGACTAACTAACGATTATATTATTAATGGAACAAAATATAAAAAAAACACATTTTTATATGGGTTTGCAAAATTTTCAAAAAATAGAATATTTCTGACAGTTAATAATATAAATAACAATAAAGTCCTTTATAATGCTTTCGATAGTCAAGATGGTAATTTAGGAATTTACATTGAGGGTGCAAATGCTCTAGGAGAGGTTAAGCAACAAGGTATCGACGAGAGTATACAAGATTCTGACTTAGACAATGTGCCGCTTGGAAGAACCCTTAAAAATGTATTCAGAAGAAAGAATAGAGAAACATCTGTATTACTCATGAATAATTATGAAATAATTTTAAAAACAGTACAATGAAAACATTTACATTACTATTCCTTTTAATTTTTAATACTGTATTGTCACAAACAAAAGAAAGCACTATTTATGTTACAAATAACAAAAATGTTCTTCTGTTTTTTAGCAGTCCAATTAAACAAGCAATAACTGGTCATACTAACTTTCAGTTTGCTTTTGACCTTACCAATGGAAATAAGTATGGAATAATTAGAGGTAATAAAGGGGTTGATAGTAATTTGCATGTTATTACTGCAAATGGGTTAGTTTATTCTTTTTTATTAAAATTTAAAGAGGAAATATCTGTTTTTAATCATTTTATTAAAGAGAATAAGGCTGTCGGTAATATTGACGGTTCATTTGAAAAAGATCAAGTTAATTCAATTGTTAATAAAGGTATAGAATCACAGACAAAAGTATTAGTAAAACCTAATAATGGTGATATAAAAACAAAAGAATTCGTTCAAATAAATGATACATTTAATGATGATATTTCACCAAAGCACGAAAAGAATAAATTGGTTAAAAATGACCGCTATCTAAATGATAAATACGGCTATATGAGAGATAGATGTTATTATTTCTTATATGACAAACCCTTCTATAAAAGGGTTTATTCTAGTAATCAAGATATTTATTTTTATTTAGAAGAAATTAAATATATTAGAAATGAACTTTATATTAAATTAAGAGTTGAAAATAAATCTGGTGTAGATTATGATGCTAATTTTGTGCTGTTTTCTAAGGTTGCTAAACGTAAATCGAAAAATTCTACTTCACAATCACTACCTTTAACATCAATTTATACCTATAAGCCATTTAAGAATATTCCTGGTAATGAGAGTCATACAGCTATTTATGTTTTTAATAAATTTGGATTAAGCAACAAAAAATTATTAGAGATAGAAATAAATGAACTTAAAGGTGAAAGAAATATCAAATTAACTATTCCATCTAAAGACGTTAATAATCCAAATAAATAAACAAAAAAAAGGGCGTCTTTCGACGCCCGGGGGTTGTTTGTACATAAAACTTAACTATAAATTCTAAATACGATGCAAATTAACAACTTATTTTTCAAATTACTAATAACAATATCATTTTGTTTAGGCGTTGTAAATAATCACCTACAAGCTCAGAATGATTCCTCCGCTTTAGGCTTTCTCGGTGGCTACGCTCAAAATGGTTTTGGCGTTAATCTTAATTATAATTATTATACAGATAGCAATAAATACATTCAAGCTGGCATTTATTATTCTAATAATAATTTGGAAGAAAGGGGAATTAAAGTACCTTTTAATATCTTTACCTTCAATGCAGGATATTTTTACAGTCTTTATACTTCAAGAAGAAAGACCTTAAAATTTAGTCTAGGAGGTGGTGGTGTTTTTGGTTATGAAGTAATTAATAACGGTAATAATCAATTACCTAATGGCGCAATCATAAATGGAGAATCAAAATTTATATACGGTGCTTTTATAAGTGCAGAAGTCGATATATACCTTTCAAATGATTTTAGTTTCATTTTAAAAGCTAATGAATATTACCATGTTAATAGTGATTTAGGAGAACTTACTCCTTACATTGGAGCTGGTTTTCGATTCTTTTTATACTAATACAAAAATTTTTAAATAAAACAACTATGAAAAATATCAGATATATAATTTTAGGGATTTTTGCTTTAGCCTTAACTTTTTTTGCGTGTACCAAAGAAGCTGACATAACTTTTTCTTTCCCTTTTGATCTTACTAAAAGTCATGAAGAAATTGCAACAATAAATTATAAAGAGCCAACATTTATCCGTATTGTTCCTGAACAAATCGTAACTGATAATGTATATCAATTTACCTATATCGTGACTGATGGAGAAGGTTATTTGAGGTATGCAGGTCAAGATCAATTAATGGAGAACACACCTCATACGTGTGAAAGTTTTGAATTAGATTTTGAATTTATTGGCACTGAAATAGGAATCGTTAAGATAGCTCTTACTGTTACAGATTTAGATGACCGTATTGAGACTATTGAACTTTTATATAACGTTGTACATAATCCTTTTGAGTGGGAAGCTAATGCAACATCTACTGATGTAACTATTAACCAACTTACACCGCTAACTTTACTTTTAAATAATACTGGAGAAGATGAATCTGTAACTTATGTTTCAAATATTACATTTCTTCAAGGTGCTGGAACATTATTTTATACAGATGATAATGGTTCATCAACTTTAGAAATCGAGCAAGGCATTAGTTATGAAATCGAAGAGGGTGCACACCTTTATAATTTAACTTTAGACCAAACAGGAATTACTATAATAAATTTTGAGGGTACAGATTCTAATGGGCAAAGTATAGATAACACTTTAACCTATAACGTAGGCTTAATTGATTATACCTATACTGGAGCTTCACAAAACAATACATTATATGTCGGTCAAACAACGAATATTAATCAGGAAATAAATGAAATTTTAGGAAGTGGTGACAATTATAATGTAAGATATGAGTTTGTTAATGGTTCTGGTTCATTATCTCGACAATTTAATGGTTCTAGTGAAACATTATTGCCAGGAGTTAATTACTCAGTAGAGGCTAACGCATTTTATTGGGAGTTTGAAGCTACAGAAATAGGGAATACGGAAATTCAATTTTTTGCTATAAATGATTCTGGAGTAGAGCGTGAAATAAAAATTATAATTAATGTTTTAAATGGTGCATTTCAATTCAGCGCAATCCCGACACAAAATTTTGGTTCCGTTAATGGCGCTATAGCTATAAATTTTGATATAAACGAATTAGGACCATCTGGAGCTCCATACACTATGATTTATCAATCAACCTCTAATGGTCAATTCGTTTATAATGGCATAACTTATTTACCTGGTGAAGTAATAAATTTTAGACCTTTAAACTTTTCAGGTGAATATACTGGTTTAGCACAAGGAAATCACGATATAATTTTTACTGTTACTAATAATTTCGCTGACAGTGTTACTGATGATATGACGCTTTTATTTAACAAGGATGCATTTGTTTTTACAGCTGCAGCTGAACAGCAAAATATAACAGTTAGTAATTCAGTTGACTTTAATTTTAATATAACAGATAGTGATTCTGGAGCTACTTATCAAATATACTATACTGTTAGTGGAACTGGAAATGGTGTACTCTCTAATGGTGGAAATATTTATGATGCCGGAGTTCTTTATAATGTATTGCCAAATGCTTTCTCATGGGATTTCGAGGCAGTTTCAGTAGGTAGTCTTACTTATACTTTTATTGTTGAAAATAATAGCGGTGTACAACAAAGTCAAGTTATAAACGTAAACATTGACAGTGCGCCAGCATGTCAATTTAACTTCACTGCAATTCCTGCAGAAAACAGTTCATTCGTTGGTGATCAAGTTGCTATAAATTTCAACGTTAACACAACCGTTGGTGGCACCAATTATGAGTTAATTTTTACAACTTCTGAAAGTGGTACATTATCATATAATGGGGTTGTTTATAGTCCAGGTCAAGTCATTCCTTTGGGAGCATCACCAAATTCATTTGTGGCCAACTACGCAGGCACAAATGCAGCTTCACATTCGCTTGATTTTACAATCACTTGCGATGGTGGAACCAATGAAACTGAAAGCGCATCAATCGATTTTGAGAATATCGATTTTAACCTTACATCATCTGGAGATACTTCTCTTTACATAAATACAATTGAAGATTTTAATTTATTCCTTTCACAGACCACCACTGACCCAACGATTACTTATAACGTAGTATTTTCTCTAGGTTCAGGAACAGTAGGTAATGGAAATATTACAGCTTCTGATAATTCACCGATTGTGCTAGGTACATCATATCCAATAATTTTAGGTTCTGCTGGATTTAATTTTGAAGGCACAGCCGTTGGCTTAGTGAACATCGTCGCATCTGTTACTGATTCAAATAATGTAATGCACGATACTACTATTGCAATGCAAATAGAAGATATCTCATATACATTTACTGCAGCACCACAAAATAATACCGTTGGTTCTGGTGGTTCTACTCCAATAAATATGTCAATCGATGAAGATTTATTTAGTGGCGCAGATTATGAAGTGAAATATGTGGTTACAAGCGGAAGTGCTACTGTTACTAATAATGGTACAGTATTAAACACCAATACGTATTATCAAACAACTATTGGTAATTTTGCTTGGACTTTTCAAGCGCAGAATCCTGGCACAGTAGAGTTATTATTTACTGCTAAAAATACTACCACTAATGAAGAACAAACACAAGCGGTTACAATAAACATTGACAGTGCGCCAGCATGTCAATTTAACTTCACTGCAATTCCTGCAGAAAACAGTTCATTCGTTGGTGATCAAGTTGC
>Ga0209187_1001341_pt1 | contig 29242 bp, 23 predicted proteins | sample BantaG_FD_187430 | JGI IMG/M metagenome (GOLD analysis project Ga0209187, IMG submission 187430) | Marine algal microbial communities from Bantry Bay, Ireland - BantryBay_4 metaG (SPAdes) (version 2) | ecosystem: Host-associated > Algae > Red algae > Unclassified | place: Bantry Bay, Ireland...
CGATACCAGCATTGTTAAAAAACATATCTATTTTCCCGAATTTTTTTTCAGCATACGCGACGTAAGCTTCTACCTCTTTTTCTTTGGTGACGTCAGCCTCAAAAATTTCTAAATTATCGGAGTTTAAATCTGACTTTATTTTTTCGAGTTTATTTATATCCAAGTCTACAATAAGTACTTTGGATTTCTTTTCTAAAAATAGTTTTGCGGTTGCTAGTCCTATTTCACCAGCACCTCCTGTAATTATGAGTGATTTATTTTTCATACTTATAATATTTCAAATGTTAGAAAAAATAATTAAGTCTTTCGTTGAAAAAACTGGTTTATAGAGCCATTTGTTCGTTTTTTACTTTTTGCAAAAACGTCTAGCAGGCGACGGATGATGATAGTTTGACTACGTAAAAGCTAGGTAAGCAATAGCTATTAGCACGCTGTAAGATATATCCCCAACCCAAAGGGAACGATCCTCTAAGTCCACTTTTATCACACATTTTCTGTATAAACTGTATTAAGAACTCGGAAATCGAGAACACTATTTTGTGCATTATACCGATTTCCTATACTGGAATGTTATTCGCAATTTTCATCCGATCCCAATTTCTATGCTTAGCTATAGCTTTACTAAACATTTCAGGTTTCTCATTAATTAGTATGGCAGAATCATCTTTGTGCTTTTCAATGAATGTGTGATCTATAAATTTCTCACCTTCATTGTCGGCAGCTATAGCCTTGCAATGTTTGAAAGCTTCATTTACGAATTTTAAAAATTTAGAATCCTTGAGGAGTTGATTTATAGATTTACTCCCTCCTGGAATGTACACAGCATCATATAAGACACTCTCTGTAGTAGATATTGCTTCATCAACATCGTGTTTCATGCCCTGATCACAATTGACAGTGCCTCCATGCGGGGCAATGAGCACTGTGTTAGCTCCCTCTGATTCTAAGCTATTTTTCATTGAATCATAATCCTTCATATTAAATCCATCAGCTGCTAAAACTGCTATTTTTCTAGTTTCAATAGATTCAAAGACAGTATTTGCTTGACTTAACGCAGGTGATTCTTCGAGATACATCTTCTTTTTGCCTGGCTGGTGTTTGCTGGCATCTTCATCTGCACCTATCGCTTGATTAATTGGCTGTTCAATGCTCTTTGGAATTTCAAGTCCTAAATTTTTAGCTACTTTCGAAGCCAGTTCACTATCGATTTGCTTAATTAGCCATAGCATTCTCTCTTTAATATGCTTCACTTTACATTTCCCTAGTTCAAACGAATAAGCTCCTACGACATGATCCTTTTCCCAGTCCGCCAGGCTGCGATAAAATAGCGCAGGTTGCGAAAAGTGATCGTTAAAACTTTCACTTCTTGTTCTGACCTTTTTAGCATCTACTCGCTCTTCATTTGAAGTGAATGCTCCATCACTCATTTTACTTAAATGTGGACAGCCTCCTCCCAGTGTATTTGGAAAGTATGCCGTTCTACCTTTTGGTATATCCATCTGCATATGAGCATCTCTCTGGTTATTATGGGGTTTTGCTATAGGTTGATTGATCGGAATTTGGTGAAAATTGGGAGACCCAAGTCGAGATAATTGTGTATCTCTATACGAAAACAACCTCCCTTGAAGAAGGGGATCATTAGTAAATTCTATTCCAGGAACTATATGCCCTGGCAAAAAGGCGACTTGCTCTGTTTCAGCGAAGAAGTTGTCTGGGTTACGATTTAGAGTCATTTTACCGACAATCGTCACTGGGACCATCTCTTCGGGAACCAACTTAGTAGGATCAAGTAGGTCAAAGTCAAATTTATGTTCATCTGCCTCAGGAATAATTTGTAAGCCCAATTCCCATTCTGGAAAATGCCCATCCTCAATAGCTTCCCATAGATCTCGTCTATGAAAGTCTGAGTCCGCTCCATTAATTCTTACTGCCTCGTCCCATGTCACCGAATGCACGCCCAACGTTGGTTTCCAATGAAATTTCACAAAGTGAGATTCATTTTTATCATTAATTAATCGAAAGGTGTGAATCCCAAAACCTTCCATCATTCTCAAACTCCTAGGTATCGCTCTGTCACTCATCACCCATATGTGATTATGCAGGGTCTCGGTAGTCAGAGATACAAAGTCATAGAAGGTATCGTGTGCAGATGCTGCTTGAGGAATTTCATTATTAGGCTCAGGTTTTACAGAATGAATCAAATCAGGAAATTTCATTGCATCTTGAATAAAGAAGATAGGCATGTTGTTACCTACTAAATCCCATGTCCCTTCTTCGGTATAAAACTTGACTGCAAATCCCCTGACATCCCTAGCTAAATCTGGAGATCCCTTTGACCCTGCAACTGTAGAGAATCGGACAAACACTGGTGTCTTTCTATTAGTATCATTAAATATTCCCGCTTTACTAAATTCGGGAATTGCTTTATATAATTCGAATACGCCGTGAGCACCACTACCTCTTGCGTGAACAATTCTCTCTGGAATACGCTCATGATCGAAACTGGTAATTTTCTCGCGAAGTAAGAAATCTTCCAATAGTGTAGAACCCCTTTCCCCGTTTTTCAAGGAATTATTGGTATCGTTTACCTTCATTCCTTGATTGGTGGTCAAAGGTTGATCGATATAATCCTTCTTATTAGAAGACAACTGTTCTTGTTTCTTATTATCTGACTTTTTCATATCTATAATTTTTCAAAGATAACAGCCATAGAGCTGCAATAAATGAAGTAAACGGACCATACAAGATCCTGAAATATCTACTTTAAATTTTCATGGCTAATGACTTAGGAATGGCGATTAAATAGATTGAGATAACAGGCGAACTATTTTTTCATCAATCAAGGCGCTGAAATGGGCGTTATGCACAGCATAATAACTATTTTAGTAACGAAGAGTGATGGAAAAAGAGGAAGCATAGTGTCTTAATTTATTTTATCAACATTCCTTAAGCAGTTGTTTCCATGCTAAATCTATTTATCCCTAGTACCAAGTGATCACTTTCAGCATCTGAGACACATATCACTTTGGCACCCGTTTTGTAAGCCTGCATAATATCTCTAGTTATCTTATTTATCTCATCAGAGTCGCATTGACTTAATTTGGATTCGTTCACCAACACAGAGTCAACATTTTTCATTTTGACAGCATTTCTAAAATCATGAAGCTTATCAAAGATGATATCACCAGCTGCCGTTTCATTGTATCTATCTAAAAAATTAGTGACCGCTTTGCCTAGTTCATCTGTCATGATACAATTAGCTTTTTCTACGATTTCATCATGTGTATATTGATCTGGATTTCCAGAAATCATTTCAGAATGTAAATGATTGTAAGCAGTTACTTCTTTGTACATCGGATAGTAATCATCTATGCATGCAAGAACTAACGGGATTGTTTGACCCTGAATGACCTCCATTAAACCATCATCTATTCGTCTGAGATATTGTTTACTTCGCGTATCTTCCATATCTCCCTGAGCACTGTTGCCATGAAAAATCGCATCGCCACCCTTTCCTGAATGATGTTGAAGGCCTTCCTTCGATTCATCAAAATTCATTGCTTCATCATAATCTTTCACCACATTTTTCGAGATATCAACAGGACTCAAAATACCACCATCGAGTAAATATAAACTTGTCTTGCTTTTACTAATACATAGGATATATATACTAGAATGGGCTTGATGCTCTGACACTAAAGGATACAAATTAAATGTATCATTAACATCGCTGATAGGGATCGTTTCGTGATTCAATTTCACAATCTCACTTACATTTTCCGAGAAGTATCCAGCAATTCCAAATTTCTGATGTGCCCAAAAGTCCGTAGCACTGGTCATATTATCTATCTTGTCGAATATCGCCTTATCATACGAATTATGCTCTTCAGCCGCCTGCTGTAATTTACTAACAGCATTTTTCCATCGAATTCTATTCTTTTCATAATCACCCGTCATGACCGTGGGAATAGAAATAGAAAAACAAGTTCCACTACTATTTTTTTCTAAGGCCTTAATTCTATCTTCAATTTTCATTTTTAATGATTTTTGTTTAAAAAATATTGAGACATCTTGGCGAATTCTATATGATTCATTCTTCAAGTATTTTGTAGAAAAGTATCTAATCACCATCCTCTGTGGAACTATAATTACCAAACCTCAAGTTTGTTCGGTTGTCTGGTTACCTTTTTCATAACTCATCTACTTTGCATAATTATATTTATTGTATTTTGAACTTAAATTTTGGATTTCCTTAGGCTTAACCCACGTTGAGCAACCGTCCACATTTAGGACCTCAAACGTTATAAATTGGCTTGTCTATCATACAATTAAATTTTAGAAAGCGTCGAAGTATCTACATTTAAGAGAGTCGCTACTTTCCTAATAATTAGCCCATTATTTTCTCGAAGTTATCGAGATTTCTTGCCAACTCTTAGCTATCCATCTATTGTATAGACCATATTTGGCAATATTCAAATTCTTATAGATCATTTGGGGGCGGGCGGCAGGGCAGACGCATGACATAAAATTATAATATATTAAAAATGATATTATTTTTGGTCAATAAAGATGAGTAATCGGTTAGGTATGAAGAAGAACACCATAGCAGCATTTTATTCTTTTGTCAAGTAGGTAAAGGGAGTCTCACCCTAAACCTCTCACAGAACCGTACGTGATAGTCTCCCATCATACGGCTCTTGTTATACGAAAGGTCAGGAGTCTATAAAGCCATATTTCCAATGTACAAATAATTCAGGATTTACTAACTTATGTCCTCGTAACCATTTGCACGCCTTTATATATGACTTGTTTAGTCTCTTAAACCGATTCCTTACCCAATTAGTCAGTCTTGCATTGAATAATTTAAATATACGATTTAGCTTCCATCTTCTAAACTTCCCAAAGTAATTAAGCCAGCCTCGTAACTTTGAATTAAAATAGTCTGCTATCTCTTCAATTCTCCGTGCTGTCCATCTTTGAAAGTTTGTAGCTCTCAGCTCTACCGCAATCTTCGTCTGACTTTCCTTACTGATTGCACAATCATAACCAAGAAACATCTTCCCTGATTTTGTTGCACTTGTTCTTGGTTGAAATCCGTTCCCCAAGAAAGTTAAAACTTACTACCTTATGCTCACTGCTTCTCCTACCATTTTTACAAAATACAATCTTTGTCTTCTTTTCATGAAGCTCCAATTGACAACTCTTTAGTCGACTCTTGATAGAACCTTCAGACCATTCATTAGCACTCAATTTTGGTACTGGACAATCTCTACATTCGAGCGAAAAGCTACTACTACTAGAGGCAAATGAGCCCATTGTACTTACATAAATTCTTTCAATTGGAGTACATATTTTCCCATCTCCGCAATCCAATTCTGAATTAGTTTCACCATTGCATGGATTAATAGAGCAAGATTAAGGACAAATATTCCAATTTGCTAATTGCTCATCTGTTAAAGAATAGCCCTCAATTTTTAGTATTCCCTGAAGACACTTCATCGCATTAATAGCAAATATTCCATCAACAATTGTATTCGATCCACCTTGATAAGCAGCAACCCCTCCACTCACGATAGTTGTAGCGCAACCAAGTAATACAGCGTGAATGTCACTTGGATTTGTAAAAGATCCTGCCTCAAATACAGCATCTGAAATATATCCTTTGCTAACCGCAAATTGCAAAAAATCATGAATGCAATTGGATAAACAAGTTGCTTGTGTACAACAAATACTGACATTTTGTTCGCCAACAATAGAGTTATTTATAACCACAGTTCCTCCCCCTTGAAAAAACGAAGGAATTAGATTAAATTCTCTTTCATTCACAAAAATTCTATAATCTATATCACTAAGTCGAGAACTAAACTTCTGTAATACATCTGCTTTATTTATTGGGTTATTATAATAATTCTCAATGTCATTTAAATTCATCGAATTATCTAAGGCAACTTGCTGCCAATCATTTTGAAAAATGGAGTTTGATCTCGATATTAAATATTCAAAAAATTTATCTGGATAAATTTTCTTTATCGCATCAATAACTAAGGCTTCCTCAAAGTTTTCATCATTTAACTGGGTATAAAGAAAATCTATCTCATATTCATAAATTCTACGATTTTTCAAACTAGGCAGCATAGATACTAATGCAAATGAAAAATTTGGGTCACTAATATTTCCCTCTACAAGTAATTTAATTGATCCATCGTCACTAAAATGCTTAGACCAAACATCATAAAGATTATTAACAAAAAAATCATCTTGCGATGTAAACTGTTGAAGTTCTTGAAAAGACCCATCGTTTTGTGCTTTTACAACTATTGATGAAATTAATATTAAACTAATAATTAATAATTGTCTCAAATTAGTTTTTTTCATAGGTTTTGTTTTTAGCATTGTTTTATTTTATATCTTGATGATTAGAATTCAGTTTTTTAATTTTATCTAATATTCTAAATCTATTGTTTCGTCTTTTGATTTCCCTTTCGTAAAATCTACATGGGTCATTTTCGCAGGATTGATAGTAAGTTTGAATATTGTAAAATTTAACAAGCCCTGAGTAACCGCAGTCAGCAAGCATATATTGCAGTTTACTTCCAGGATTTAAACCGTATTTAATTCTCTCAACAAAATCATGATTATTTGTAGAGAAACATGATACAAGAGAAATATAGATATCCTTCTGATTATAAATATATTCTCGAACATTAAAATCAGAATCCTTGAGATAATATTGATTAAAAGTAAACTGTAAAATATCATTTAGTCTTCTTGAAACACAATCAAGTTGACCCCAACTACAGTTATCTATCTTATCCAAATAAAGTGATGGTTCTCCAGAACCTAGATAGAATGGTGGAATCAATTCAAATTCAATATCGTTTACAAAAACTCGTTCGGTTTTTGTTGAATCTTTTGAGAAAAAACTCCTAACTATTTGTTCGTTATTGTAATCTTCAATGAATGATATTAATTTAATTATATTCATATTCATTGATGCTGCTACATGTAGTCCATCAATTTCGAATAGACATTCTGCTCTAGTCAAAAGATAATCCACAACTTTGGTTGGATATAAGGTCGCTATTGCCTCCGTTAATAGAGCTTCTGATAAATTTTCTTTATTTAAATTAGTATACTTTAAATAAAGAGTCCCTATTCTAGTGTTATTTTTGAAAGCTGGCAACATAGATATTAATGCCACTGAGTAGTCGTACGACTTTATATCTCCTTCTATTAATAGATTAATGGAACCATCATCACTGAAGTTATGTCCAACTACTTTAAAAATATTGTTAGCAATAAATTCATCATTAGAGGTAAACTCAAGAAGATTATCTAACATCGACAACTCTTGTGATAAAACAAACTTAGATATAAGTAGAAATAGTATTAGTGTGTAATATTTCATATTTGGTCACTCTTAGTCATTCGGTCGCTCTTTCTTATTTGAATTTTTTACCTTCGTTTAAAATCAAACATAACAATAACATCTCACGCTAACAAACAATAATTAAGTATTTTTCTATAATTAAATATAACGTAAGGCTGAACTGTTAAAATTAAGATAATTATACTTCCTATTTAGATTTTTACAGAATATTTTCTTGGCTAAATGTCACCATTATAGTTTTAAAACTCATATACTTAAATCTATCTTTTTGAATCTGTACATTTGAGATTTTTCAATACAATTTATGAATTCACATCTTGGCCATCAGACTTTATTAGAATTGTATGCATGCAAGCATGAACTCTTGAATGATCAAGAATATATTCAAAAAACCTTGATCCAAGCGGCAGAGGTCGCTAATGCTACTATCGTACAGAACTATTTTCACCAATTTTCACCTTATGGAATATCGGGTACGCTAGTGATCACCGAAAGTCATATTAATATCCACACATGGCCAGAGCATAATTTTGTGGCTATTGACTTTTTTACTTGTGATCTGGAAATGAAAGTTCAGGATGCTTGCCGTTTTCTAACCGAAAAATTTGAGGCAAAGGAGCATAAGGTGCACGATCACCCAAGAGGATCTAGAGAAATCATTCAAAAATTACGTGAGTAACAAACTCAGAATCGTCGTCTATGATTTCATCATCTCTGCGTCTAAAACTTAGGCAACAAGGAGTCCCTTCTCCCATATACATCTGAGCTTGATAGATATCCCCATCCTCGTCTGCATACATCTCCGCATAAGATTGAAATACTTTTGAAAAGGAACCAAACTCACCTTTGGTTTTAGCGAGCGTTTCTCCATTCGCTTCTACAATTTTTACATTTTCGCCCATCCGTCCGAAGTTGGTCTTACGGACATATTTTTTGCCCGTTAAAGCATCTTTGTTATCGAAGCATGGTAGAATATAAGGATTGTCTGGGAAGAGTTCATATAATATCGGTAGCATCTGTTTCGCTTGCAAAGCGATACTGTAAGCTGGATTGAGAATGACCAATCCATGATTGATAGACAGGTCTGTAAGTATATCCATCAACTCGGGCTCCTCTAGCATGATGAATTCCCAAGGAACTAATTTGTAGACAAAATTATACTGGATATAATTTTCTTCATTTTGTAGAAAGACGCCGTCTTCATCAAAAATGACATCTTCTAGATTAGCGTAATCCACTTCGAAGCCTGCCTCTTCAGCAGCTTCCCTTATCACATTCAGATTGAGTTTATCTTCAATGTGCCCTAAAGAAGTCAATAATAATGTTGCTACCTTGTCTGGAAACTTATTCTTTAGTCTTCGAAAAACAATCGTCAGCTCATTGATCATATAGTTAAACTGACCTTTGGATTGCTCTATTATTTGATGATGCAAATACGACTGGATATAGGTGGACTCAGGCATGATCGTACATGTATCTGCATTAAACTCAATAAGCTTGATCGGCATATCTTCTATCCCACCCGCGAAATCAAATCGTCCACAAATATGAGGGATAAACCTATCCAAATCATGTTCTATAAGCTTGATGATATTGGGCTTCAAGCCCAAGCGCGACCATAATCCTTGGTCGCGCACGTGCTTTAAAGCTATAATATATAGGTTGTAAATTTCTTTGCTGGCTATCTCAAAAGCTTTGATCTCATCACGATGAACCATGATCGCATCTTCTGCGATGTAATCATCATTATCTCCTTCTTGAAACCATGAGTAGCCTGCTTCTTCGATGATTGGCCTAGCTCCTTTAGGCAAATCTATAATTCTATCCACCATAAGATCTAGTTGATCTCGAAGATCCAAAACCTTTTTTAGGTGTTCTTACTGTTTTTCTTGAAGCTGTAGATCTAAGTGAACTGGTCGCTTTTGTACTTTTGTTGTACGCAGCATCATTAGCATATGCTGCACGACTAGTACCTGTACCCATATTCTTACCCATCATGTAACCCATCATACCCGCCATCAATACGCCTCTGGTGCGGCTACGTCTTGGGTTATCAGCATCTACTAGTTGAGCTTCTTGTAATGTGAATGTATCTCTAACACCATCCATATATTCAGCGATGATTCGAGAATCTTCTTTTGTAGGCACTACAGTTTCGTCTGTGATTTTAAACAAATCTGTCTCCATTTCCTTCACTTCAGTAATAACACCTTGCGTTGGTGAAAGCACCTCTGTTTCTTGATATTCGACATTTGATCCACAGGAAACTATACTGCTTAACATGAAAGCAGAACCTAGAATAAAAGCAGAAGTCTTAATTTTTGCGGCGGTTAGCCTTGGAATTGACGTTTTTATCTTTACCATTATGTTATTTTTAAGTGTCAAGATAGGCATAACCTATTAATTTCAGAAAAATGATGCAGAAAAAAACATTCTTGATCCTTATCACCATCTTGGTGGGAATGTGCTCTATCATCTATGAGCTTTTGATATCTACGACCAGCTCTTATTTTTTAGGGAATAGCGTGCAGCAGTTTTCTCTAATTATTGGTTTTTACATGGCATTTATGGGATTGGGCGCCTATTTTTCAAAGTTGTTCAAGGAAAATCTGATCTATAATTTTATACTCATTGAGTTATTGCTAGGGCTAGTCGGTGCTTTTTCTGTACCGCTTTGCTATGTGTATATACTATATGCAGATTTCGTAGGATTTAATCTTTTTGTCTTTTTGATCATCTCGATTATTGGCATTTTGACGGGTTTAGAAGTACCCCTGCTAACCAGAATATTAGAGTACGACTATGATCTAAAAGACAACATCTCCAATATTCTAAGTTTTGATTATTTGGGGGCTCTGATTGCTACTATCGCATTTCCATTTTTTCTATTACCCTTCGTAGGAGTATTTAAGTCATCTCTGTTTTTTGGTTTACTAAATATTCTAGCAGGTTTAGTTACCTTTCTATTCTTCAGGGAAGAAATCAAAATACCAAAGCGTAAGAAAAGACTACTTGGATTAGCCGTCGCAAGCATCATCGGCATTATCTTATTTAGCGTTGGAACAACTAAGTCTTTTATGAGTCGGTGGCATAATGGCATCTTCAAGCATCCTGTCATCTTTAGCGAGCAATCTGCTTATCAAGATATTACTGTCACCAAAACTAATAATGAATTTAGATTGTACTTGAATGGTGCTATTCAGTTTTCTTCCAGTGACGAATATCGATACCATGAAGCATTGGTACTACTCCCCATGATGCAGCACCCTAATCCTAAAAAAATACTACTACTGGGTGGTGGTGAAGGATTGGCGGCAAGAGAAATATATAAGTACCCTATAGAGCGATTAGACCTCGTAGACATAGATCCTGCCATCACAGAATTATCCACCAAAATGGCCGCCCTCCAAAAACTAAATCAGGGTACACTAGAAAAGATAGAAACAAAAATACATCATGAAGATGCTTTCACTTATCTGCTCAATAGTGATCAGGTGTATGACGTCATCATCTGTGATCTGCCAGATCCTAATTCAGAAAGTATTGCCAAGCTGTATAGCCAAGCTTTTTATCAATTGGCTAAGAGTCGACTTTCTGAGGGTGGATTATTGGTCACGCAAGCTACGAGCCCTACCCTCACGCCTGATGCTTTTTGGTGCATTGAAAAAACCTTGGAAGAGAGTGGCTTCTCTTTCACTTATCCTTACCAGGTCAATGTTCCTAGTTTTGGAAATTGGGGTTTTATTCTTGCATCTTCTAAACAGGTATTTTTCACCTACGACGAGGATATCCCAACTAAGTTTTTGGAGCCACAGATGCTTAATCATATTTTTTATTTTCCGAAGGATAATCGATCAAAAGGAATGGTTGCTAATCAATTAGATCAGCCGATTTTGATGGAATATTATTTGGAACATTGGAGGCGGCTGAATCATGAGAAGCGTTGACAACTATATGAGTAGCTTAGTCCTACAGCTCTACTATCAACTTAGATAACGAAGGTGATGCAATAGTGGATAGTACTATGCCTAATATTTTAGATCACTCAAATAAAGAAATCAAGGATGGATAATTTATTTGCTATGCTGATATAAAAAAACGGATAGAAGTTTGGAAGAAAAAATAGAATTTGTTTGGTCGACTTTAGCTTAAGCTATGTTATCGAAATTGCATCAGCACGCTAGAGGGCACCTCTCTTAACTACATTCTTGGTCGATCAGAAAAGAAGTATTTTACATAATTCGTACTTGACAATGCAAGCTTGCATTGTCTCCTTCCTTATTTTGATTCCGTGGTACCACGGAATCAAAATTGCTACGCAGCAGTCAGTCGTGCTGTTTGTCAGTTGCATAGCTAATGCTGTACGCCTTGTCTGATTTCCTTTAATTCTACTTTCGATCCAAGAGGCAGTTATTAGAGGTGCCCTAGAATGAAAGGAAACTATATTTCGTCGTTACAGAACTTTGAAAAACCTGCGTGAGATCCCGAGGGATTCCAGCATATAGGTATCATCCGAAGTGTTACGCCCTTTCAGGGCTGAGCGTCTTTTTCCTATTACGAGGGGCGCTGCCCCTCGCTAATCTGTTAGGCCCTTTCAGGGCGTTTAGTAAGTCTAGGATTTAGATCAGCTGAATTTTTTAAGACATAGACAAACCTAGGGATACATAATTCTTCTAACACTCCAAATTAATTATGACACATGATTGAGGTTTGTAGTAATCTAGTTCAATGTAGACTCCAACAGGTTCAGACAACTTAGCATAGGGCATCGCCCTATGTAAATAGCCCTTACTTATCCGAGCCCTGAAAGGGCATAACATTTTCATCTCAATAACAACATTTAGCATGTCATGAACCTGAATATTACCAAATCTCAGTTTATTAATTGACCTTAGATATACAGTGAAATTAAGTTGACACCTGTTGGCTTCGACACCTCGAAAGATGGTGAAAAATCTTCAAGTCCTATAAAACTTATCCTAAAATATCGTTCGTCAGACGAAATAACATTCGTGTCTAGCAAGGCTAACATCTTCAATAAAATACAAATCCTAACTCCATTAAAATCCCTGCGATAAGGATAGATAGTAAGGCGGCGATAGCCGACTGCCCGCAGCATGGTGTGCCTGCCAAAGTGCAGGGCCGAGCGAATGCGGAGTACGGTATAGCCTGACCCACTAGGATGGATATTGGGAAGCATTGCGGGGTAGCCTCCATCCTAGTGGGGATCGCCCAGATCATCATGCTCTGAATTCCATCATTATTACTTACTTTTGAGAAAAAAATAATATGTTCACGAAGTCGGGTATACTAAAGATATTGATTGGACTATCAGCACTTGTATTGATAGGTTTGGCGGTGATATACTTCTACTATAATGAGGATAAACCAACGGGGAAACGTGGGCCAGAAGCGGAGCAACTGACACAGAAAATGTTTGATGCGATCAACTATGAGGCATGGCAGGAAGTAGATTATATTGCATGGAACTTTGCGGATCGGCAGCAGTATGTATGGGACAAAAATCGACATCTCGTGCAGGTGAAATGGGGGGATACGGAAGTACTCCTGGATCCGAATGAGATCTCGGGTGTGGCGATTGTAGATGGAGTGACACTGAGCGATGATGAGTCGTATGATACGATCAAGAAAGCTTGGGATTTTTTCAATAATGATTCGTTTTGGTTGAATGCTCCGGCATTGGCGAAACAGCCTGGTACAACGCGAAGTGTAGTCACTGCGGAAAATGGCGACAAGGAGCTACTAATCACCTACACGAGTGGGGGGAGTACGCCTGGAGATTCGTATCTTTGGAAACTCGACGAAAATGGTCGACCTGTCAGCTATAAAATGTGGGTGCAAATCATACCCGTCGGTGGCATGGAATTTACTTGGGAAGATTGGATGGATATGGGCAACGGCGCAATGATAGCAACTAAGCATGTGAATCCTGCCTTTACCCTAAATTTGACGGGCATCAAAACGGGTTCGAGTTTTACAGATTTTGGTTTTGAAACTGATCCTTTTGCTGCTATATCTCGTAAATAAATAGGTGTCGACAATAAATAAGCATAAATGAAAAATCCAACGATAGAGCCAGAACAGAAAGCTCTCGAAATCAATCTGGATGATAAGATTTACGGTACCTTTTCTGAGATTGGGGCTGGGCAAGAGGTGGCGCGTTATTTTTTTCAAGCAGGAGCTGCCGCTGGCACTGTCGCTAAGACTATGTCCGCCTATGATAAGGTCTACTCCGATGAGATCTACGGACCTGAGCCAAGTGGGCGGTACGTATGCGAATCTCGGATCTACAAGATGCTGGATCACGAATATCATCTGATTGAAAATCGCCTTACACACGAGCGACCTGATACAAAGTTTTTTGTTTTTGCTGATACGATCGCTGCGCTTAATTATCACCGCACGATCAAAGGTGATGGCTGGTTGGGAATACGTTTTCAGTTGCATCCTAGTGGCGCTACAAATGATCTGGTCATCCATGTGAAAATGCTGGATAATGATACTCTTCAACAACAACAGGCAATAGGCATACTCGGTACTAATTTGATCTATGCTTGTTACCATTATGGAAACAATGCAGAGTTGCTCGTAAAGAGCCTGAAAGATAGCCTAAAAGGTAGGATCATCATCGACATGATTCGACTGACGGGGCCAGATTTTGAGGACTTAGATAATCGCTGGTTATCTCTAATGCTCGTGAAGCATGGCTTATCTGATGTCGCGATGTTCGATAGTGACCGCAAAAATCAACACGCTTCTGAGTTCCTATATCGGAAGGCTATACTCGTCGTGCGAGGTAGTTATCGTCCGACTACTTTGGTCAATCAAGACATGATCACGAAAGCTTGGAATCAGTTTAGAAATGAAGATATAGTAGACCCCAAGAAATCTTTCTTATTAGCTGAAATAACTTTAGATAATCTAAAGGGTGTCAATGGAGAAATCGATGAAAAAGATTTTTTGGATCGTGCTGAATTATTGTCGGCCATGGGGATGACAGTAGCGATCACGGACTGCCAAGTCCACGAAAGACTCATCCACTACCTGCGAGAATATAAGGCTCCAAAAATAGGTCTGGTCATCGGTGCTGGTGAACTTGAAAAGACGATTCAAATAAAACATGAAGAAAATAAGGGTCGTCTGCTTGCTGCATTTGGTGAATTGTTTGAGGAGTTAGTAAAGATATATGTCTATCCGATGATGCAAGCTGGTAATGAGGAAATGATCACCAGCAAGAACTTGCCGATTTCTGAGGAGATTCGTTTTTTGTATCAGCATTTGTTGGGTAGCGAACAGATCGTAGATGTAGTAGATTATGACCCTGCACTGCTCCACATTTTCTCCAAGGAGGTGCTGAACATGGTGCAATCTGATGAGGGAGATTGGGAGAGTATGGTCCCAGAAAAAATAGCTAAGGTGATCAAAACTCAATATTTATTTGGATTTCCCAGAGAGAAACTAGAATTTAAATATTAAACCCCAAAGGTTTTAGAAATTGATAAAATGAAAAATAATATAGTAGCCTTTTTCTTTTTGATGTTGCTGCTTTCTTGTGGAACGGATCAAAAATCAAATACTGCAAGTCCAGTCATAACGCATCAGCAAGCTACCGTGAATCCTCAGCAAAAAGTAATACCGCAAGTGAAAAAAGATTTTCCAATAGATTTTATTATGGGCAAATTTAATCCTGAACGAGAGGATGGGTTTGTAGAAATCCAGCAGAAGTATGCTTCCAATTCGGGTATGTATATGCAGCGCAAAGCCTATGATGCATTTGTAAAAATGGCAATGGCGGCTGAGGAAGATCGGATTTCTTTAAAGGTTATTTCCGCTGCGCGAAATTTCTTTCGTCAAAAAACGATCTGGGAGCGCAAGTGGAATGGTCAGACCAAGGTTGACGGCAAGGATCTATCTAAGGCCATCCAAAAGCCCAAGCAGCGCGCGCTTAAAATTTTAGAGTTTAGTTCTATGCCTGGTACTTCTCGTCATCACTGGGGTACAGATATCGATATCAACAATTTGAACAATAGTTATTTTGCTTCGGGACAAGGAAAGAAAGAGTATGATTGGTTAGTCGCTAATGCTCCTAGTTTTGGTTTTTGTCAGCCATATACGCCGATCAATGCAGCGCGTCCAAAGGGATATTTTGAAGAGAAGTGGCACTGGTCTTATATGCCTATTTCTAAGCCGCTCACCGATGCTGCGGAAGCTCAATTGCGTAATGAGTTGATCAATGGTTTCGATGGCTCGGAGACAGCAGTAGAAATTGATGTGGTGAAGCATTTTGTGCTGGGGATCAATCGAGGGTGTAGGCACTGAGAGAATTATGAATGGTGAATTATGAATTATGAATTGGTAACAAGAGAAGGTAATTAAAAAAGCGCTAGGTGTTAGCAACTATGCTCTATCAATCAATTTTAGAAGTAAATTATAAACTTCTCTTCCTTTTTTGATTTGCACAAGTGCTGGATAGAATTCTGTGTTTTTATAATCACCTAAGCTTACACCCATTAGATAAATGGTCGAAATATCATGATCGAATTCTTCGTATGTAATTTTGTCTATATTTCCCAACCATACAGAGTATGATTTTGACCCACTCCAGATCTTCCATTCTAGTAACACTACTCTACAGTTCGTGATTATATAAAATTTGCTATTTTTTCTCTTTCTATTGTAAAGAAATAAGAAAAGATTAAATAGAGTATAAGCTACTACATAAATAATAAATGGAAGTAAATCGTTCTCGGTAAATGAGCTCATTATATATAAATATATGAACAAGATTATTAATCCGATGATAAACAGTCTCCGCAGATAATCGATAAAATCTAAAAAAGTAATTAGAATACTTGGATTCTCTTTTTCTTCAAGTGGGAAATATTTTCCCTCCCAAAGGACTTCTTCATCTGACTGTAGTTTAAAGGACTCAAGTTTATTTTTCAAGGATAGTATTTGCTGCTTTATGCTATAAACGATTTTATAAACCTCAAAGATAACTCTTTTACTTACGGAAAAGGCTAAGCTAATTCGGTCAACCATAGTAAATCTACCGAAACCTCGAGAGGCACCACTGCCAACCTAATGAATAAAATATACATCGCAGAAAAAACTTCGGTGCCTCGAATAAGACAAAATAGCACTTCAATGAACTACGGTGTTAAACGAACACGCCAGAGCCCTAGCTATCCACTATCAATTCTCCACTATCAACTAACTCTCGCTCTCAACTAAAATTCCTTATATTTACGAAAAAAATCTATGTCATTAACGCCATCAAATATGCTAGCCTTAGGCACCAAGGCACCACACTTCGAACTGCCAGATACTGTGAGTGGAAAAACACTTTCTTTAGCAGATATTAAATCAGATGTGGCTACAGTGATCATGTTTATCTGTAATCATTGTCCCTATGTGATACATGTCAATGATGAGATCGTGCGCACTGCCAATGACTATCTGCCAAAGGGGGTGAAATTTGTAGCGATCAGTTCTAATGATGTAGAAAACTATCCCGTGGATTCACCAGAAAATATGACTGCATTTGCTAAAGATGCGGGTTATAAATTTCCATATCTATATGACGAGAGTCAATCTGTTGCGAAAGCTTATGATGCTGCTTGCACACCAGATTTTTATGTCTTTGATAATGAGTTAGAATTGGTATATAGAGGTCGCATAGATGCGTCCTCTCCAGGTAATGGGGAAGAGAATAATGGAGCAGATTTACGAGCTGCAATTGAAGCAGCTATAGATGGTAAAGCAATAGCTGATGTCCAACATCCAAGTATGGGTTGCAATATAAAATGGAAGCAATAGATAATTGTTAATGGTTAGTTGTTAATGAAAAAGCTGGCGTGATGAAGAAAAACATAATCAAAGAAAAGAGTTTTAGCTATGCTATTCGTATCGTGAATCTATATAAAATCCTAGTTGCTGATAAGAAGGAAAATGTTTTATCAAAGCAGATGCTTCGCTCAGGAACCAGTGTAGAGGCTATGGTCAGTGAGTCGGAGCATGCAGAATCTAAGAAACATTTCATCCATAAGATGTCAATTGCACAAAAGGAAATAAATGAGAATATTTTGGCTAGAATTGATGCAAGCAACTAATTATCTAAATGACAATGAATTTGAAAGCCTAAATAAGGATGCCGTTGAAATCATTAAGCTGCTTACGAGCATAATCAAATCCTCAAAAGGATAATTAACAATTAACCATTCTACAATTATTAATTATCCATTATTAACATTGTACTCGACGGCAATCACTTCTTTTCCAAACTTAGATGCATTGACAGCTGGCTGATGATAATAGGAGTTCAGCGATTTGCTATAATCATTCTCTACGAACTCTACGTCCTTGGATTCAATATAGCCTCGCTTGCCATCGAATGTCTCTACAAAGAAGTAAATTTTCTTTTTAACAACGCCACCACCGTACTTAAGATATTTCACATTTTGGGCTATTACCTTGAGTGTCTCACGTGTATCCACTTTTGCAATTGTCTGATTCAATCCAGGACCAGGAAACAAATCAAGATTGTCAGAAATAGGTCTAAGTATGGGTTGTGTACGGCTAGGTTCATACAGCGTCTCAAACTTTTCTATACTCTTATTCCAAACATAAGAATAAGTCACGTACTCTAAACAAGATCCACCATAAGAATCGCTGCAATCGAAGTAATCAATGTAAGCTACTCTAATACTGCCATCCTCTATTTCCAAAAATTTACGATTTATCGGCGCTATATTTTGAGAGGCACGCCCTAGATTTATTTTTTCAGAAAAGATATTTTTCATGGCATCATGCTTCATCGTAAATATCTCAAGATACTGATTGATCGTTTCTGACATCGACCCTTTGCTATCGAGCTGTACGACAACCTCTTGATAAGAATCATTATTAAGATCTACCAGTTGGATATTATCTACCCAAGACTTTCCTTCTACTCGCTCTCTACCTATTTGTACAAAGCGACTCGTTTTTGCAGCATTCGTAAACACCAAATACTTTTCAACATATGGAGTCTGTACACTACTTACAGCATCATAACCAAGGCTTGTTGCTGCCCAAACTTTACTGTTGTAATAGTTATAGCTCAGCTTCGCCTGCTGGTCGGAATCGACCAATTTCTTAGTATTATCCTTATCGAATACCGCGATATTATTTCCAAATGCCCAGCCCATTTTACCAGAATTCAGTTTAACATTATACCACTTATATTTTTGAGTTTGACTATCATCCTCATGATATAATTTTGTTTCACCTAAGACTTCGAAAGTTTCTCCTTTGACAATCGCTATATTTGATTGCTTATAAAATGAAGAATCCGGAAAAAGAATAAACTTGCTGATAGATACAGCCATTTTTTCCATATTTGAAACTTGGAAAGCACTAGCTGAAAGCACTAAAAAAAGAAACCCTGTTGATATTACTATTCTTCTTGGCAACATATCTATGTATTAAACTTTTTAGTTTAAGTGTATTTAACTCTATTAATACTTAAATGATGCCAAATGACTTATATATATAGTTATATTGTATGTTTTATAGTTAAATGTATGCTAATTGATGATAAAATGTGTTAAAAGAGGCAATTTGGACGTCGAAAAATGGGATCGCTGTGTTGAATCGTCACCTCATGCACGCCTTTATGCGAAATCCTACTATTTGGATGCAGCCTGCGGCAAGGGTACTTGGCACGGTCTAGTCGATGATGATTATACCGCTGTGATGCCTTTGCCTGTCAATCTCCGTATTCCTTTTTTCCCGAGAATCATGTTACCTCATTTTGCTCAGCAGCTGGGTGTATTTGGTAATGCAAATCTACCTCCAGAGCTCATAGCTCAATTCATTTCAGCTATCCCTGCTACATACAAGAGTGTCTATCTCCAGCTCAATGATGCCAATCTAACCCAAGGAATTAAAAATGCAGAAGTTAGACCGAGAAATAACTATGTGCTCCCACTTCAAAAGGATCATGAGCTACTCATGAAAAATTACTCTACCAATCTCAAGCGTAATATCAAGAAAGGTGCAAAAGCAAATCTGAGTGCTGCTTCTCTAAGTGCGGCTGAGTTTATTCCTTTCTACCTCGCATACGACCAGAGCAAATACACTCAGAAAAATAGAATCCTTGATGTATTGGGACAGCTACTACCTACGCTCATCGAAAAAGAGGAGGCGATCATCTATGCTGCTCAGGATGAAGAGCATAATATCTTAGCTGCCTGTGTTATTACTATTTTCAAAAAGCGTTTGACTTATTTGATGGCCAATTCATCTCCCGAAGGTAGAGAGAAGCGTGCGATGCATTGGCTCATAGACCAGATTCTCCAACGACATTGCACTACCATGGACTACCTTGACTTTGAAGGTTCTGATATCCCAAGTATCGCAGAATTCTTTTCTTTTTTTGGTGCAGAAGTTAGGCCATATTCTTTGGTCAAATATGATCGCTTTCCGTTTAGTTTTTTTACGTAGTTGGTTAGTTTCTTAGGAAAATTCTATCAGCTATCGGCCCTTAGCTTTTGAAGCCCAATATTTTTCTTGCTATTACATTATGCTATAATACCTCACTAATTTCTGCAGTGAAACACCTTAATTTTTTTTTGCTAAACCTAATATCTAACGGCTAATACCTTTTTCATCAGGAGCTGTATCCCGCTATCCACTTGTATGCGCAGCACCTCCATTCAGCATTGCATAGTCGTAGTGACGTATTCGCTCATGCTCATCCACCTCTACTCCTTGCATTGCAAGTATGTATGTACTACTTATACCGCTTCTATCGGGGCTAGTTTCTTTGAATTATTAATTATGAGTTATGAATTATGAATGCTTACTGTGACTTATAATGTCGCTATTGGTTATGAGCAGATAGCTTTTTTGCTAGTGCCTAGTGCCTAACACCTTGTACCTTGCACCTTGCACCTATTAGCCAGTGCGCCAGCCTAAAAAAGATTTACATAACCAATATGTATCCTCGGTGCGGTAAGGTCAAAAAAGTCATCGGAGTTGCCCAAGTCTCTACCTACGGCCGCACTCAAACTAAGAATACCTGCAGCTGTTTCGAAATTGATTCCTGCACCAAGACCCCAGGGGTAAATAAAATCCTCCACTGACTTATCTTGTTGTAAAACAGCGAGATCAGAGAAGGCAAACAAAACGGAATTACCCGTCAAGGTAAATCTATACTCAAGCGAATTCAAGAGGTATCTATCCGTAAAAAAGTTCTGTTCGTTGAAACCGCGCAGCAACTGATTTCCACCGATACGAAAACGCTCATTATCGAAAATAGCGCCTTCACTAAATATACTCGCAGCATGCAAATCTACTTTCAATGCCGATTGCTTTCCAAATGGAAAATATTTTTCGGCATCTAATGTAAAGACCAATTGATCTTGTTTTTCTAAGCCATCATAGAGCGTACCGAAATCAAAATCTTCATCTAATGGATCTACAATATCCAAAATCAAGTTGCTGGGCCTAATCTCCTTAGCTCCAATCATGAGCTTAGATTTCAACTGCCAACCATTTCGTGGATTAAGAATATTGTCTAAGTTGTTGTAACTCCATTGCAAACCGTAGTATTGAATTCGAGTATCCACTCGCGAGGGCAAAGTTCGAGATGACAAAATTATATCTTCGTCTACATTGAGCAATCGAGAAATATCAAAAGCATAAAATACTTCAATAAAATTATCTCCACCATATAGATACTGCGCCCCAACTGTATAGTCAATATCTAAAAAACTGGTATCCTGTTTAGCCAGATCAAAACTTGCCCGTAAGCCAAATGGTAAACCTGCAAAGTAAGGCAGACGCAATTCGGTACTGAGGTCTTGAGTCAATGGCTTGAGCTGTCTGAATTCAAACAAAATTCTTTCTCCTCTTTGCAAGGTATTGATCAAATCGACCATAGCCGTAGCTGTCAATATTACCGATCGTTCTAGTAATGGATCATTTGCTGGTAAGACACCAAGCAATGCATCAAACCGACTTGCTTGCTTTTCCTTAGCAAATAAAAATATTTTTGCACCTTCGTCATCAAATAATACAGTGGGCTGTTTGGTAGAAGATACGAAAGGTAAATTATCCAATCGTTTTTGAGCTTTCAACAACTGATTCTTACTCAATGGTTTTCCTGGATTCAATCCCAGATAGGCGCCTAAGAAACTTGGATGCACTTTGGCGTCCCCAATTACTTTCAAATCACTAACCAGTACTTTACGATGAAGTACCAAATGCATTTCTGCTGATACCTTGTCTGACTCAATCCGAATATTCTGGAATTGTATTTCAGCAAAAGCATATCCATTATTATCGGCCTCATCTAAGAGTGATTCCTTGAGCACAATAGCTTTTTCGTAAGGGTAAGATTTAGCCCTTAGTTTGCCTTGAGCATATTCTATGGCCACCTCATTGGGCGTGATATAGATATCCTGATATTGTTGTCCTTTATGAATGAAAACTTGGGTACCCTCAGTAGATAATTGAATAGAATCCAAGGCCGCCTCTAAATACTGATCCAAGTGAAGTTCATTGATCAAACTGTCGATCCAAGGCTTCAGATCATCTGCTGTAGATAGTATCCTTTGTTCAGCCACTATCCCTTCATAGCTCGCTTCTACTCGGAGGCTATCCTGAGCAAAGATGGGAGCACCTAATAGGAGGTACATAATCAAACAAAATATACATTTAAACAGATGCAAAGCTTACTTTTGAGTATGTCTGGTATTTATATTCATATTCCATTTTGCAAAAAGGCTTGCCACTACTGCAATTTTCACTTTTCTACTCAACTTGAACGTAAAAGTGAATTGGTAGATTCTATTGTGCAGGAGATTCATTGGCGTAAAGAGTACCTTTCTGATCGAAATATAAAGACTATTTACTTAGGAGGAGGTACGCCTTCCCTCTTGAGTCAAAAAGAGCTGGATGTCATCTTCGAGGCTTTGCATCAATCATTCTACCTAGCAGCGGATGCAGAAGTGACCCTGGAAGCCAATCCAGATGATCTGACAAGAGAAAAATTAAAAGAATTAGCAGCTGGCCCAGTCAATAGATTGAGCATAGGTATTCAGTCTTTCTATGAAGAAGATTTGTTATATATGAATCGTAGTCATAATGCTGCCCAAGCGCAGGACTGTATAAAAGCGGCTCAGGACTTAGGTTTTGAAAATCTATCTATAGATCTGATCTATGGCTCTCCTACCACCAGCGATGAGATGTGGAAAGCTAATGTCCAAAAAGCCATTGAATGTAAAATTACACATCTTTCCTGCTATGCCTTAACAGTAGAGCCCAAGACAGCTCTTGCACATATGATCGAAAAGCAAAAAACTGCCGCACCAGATGAATCCAAGGCTGCTGATCAATTCCAATATTTGATAAATCAAACTAAAGCTGCTGGTTATCAACATTATGAGATTTCAAATTTAGCTTTAGAAGGTGGCTTTAGTCGACACAATACCAATTATTGGATGGGAGTGCCCTACTTAGGTATTGGACCAGCGGCGCACTCTTTTGATAATGAATCCAGACAGTGGAATGTCGCACACAATATCAAGTATATGGAAGCGATTCAAAATAGAGATATCGATTTGCTTTCCCAACGAGAAGTACTCAGCCCCGTGGATCAAACAAATGAATATATTCTTACTTCTTTACGCACGATGTGGGGCATGGATTTGGGGAAAATAAAATCAGAGGAACATCAAGTTAAAATCAAGACCGCCATGCGGAAGTATTTAGATAAAGGGATGATTTTATTGGATGGCTCATCTTATGTTTTAAGTGAAAAAGCTAAGTTTTTGGCGGACGGGATAGCTAGTGAATTGTTTGTGGATTGAATAGGCTATTGGCACTTGGCTATTTGCCTTTTGCTGAAACAAATCACTTTGACATATAATTAATTCTATAAGCCTTTAAAGTTAATCCTGCAAATCCTGTAATCCTGATCAATAATAATAAAACGGTATTTCCCAATTCTTACTTTCCTCTCCCAGTTTTTTCTCAATAGTCAAAGTATGTTCTCCTTTTGAGTAACCATCAATACTTACAAAAGAAATTACACCAAATTGCTTAGATTCTGGATGCGTATATCTCTTGAAAGAAATGGAAATAGTTTTGCCGTCTATCTTGATAGCATGATATTTGGAATAGCGTTTAATATAAGCTTTACGCTTTTTGGATCTTGATTCTTTTTCTTCTAGGGTTTTATCAGAATTAACTTCACCATACATCTTGGATGCAATCTTAGACTCGTAAGAATAGATAGGAATAAACAACCTAATTAGTGGTTCTTCCATCACTTCTGAATCTATTTGTGGGCCTAACAAAAAATCATCTCCTTCATAACTTGACCTATAATAATGATTGTATAATTTTGATTCATTATATACTATATCCGAACTTATCAAATACGGCATCTTACTATTTGAAAATTGAGTAAGCGTAATTACAAATCCGATTACTAAGAAGGCAACAATAATTCCTATCAGAGACTTCTGTTTTTTATAATTGGTAGCAAATGACATTGATATCTGCATGGTAAGCTTATACAAGGGGCCCATCATAATGATAGATCCCCACCTAGTGATATTAAAAAATATATTTTGGATCGCAACATTTTGCTTAAATCGTTTCAAATTGGCGATAATAGAAAAAAACAATTGACAAAAAACCGCTGCAAAAAATATCCACTTTAGTATAATTAAAATTGTTGGTGGAATTGAATCTCCAAATTTTACATAGACTAATAACCCTATCACTGATATAATGGCAAAATAACCATACATTAAAAACAAGAAAAAAGCTGCTGAGAAAATCACACTACAAAGATCATCTACTTTAGAAATAGTATCTTTTAGTTTAGGTAAAATTGCTAACATTTTACTCGTATAAATTTCTGAGTAGGCACTATCTTCTAAACTATAATCTGGAAATACCGAATTGAGGCCAACTAGACCTACCCAATAGGCACGCATCAAAAAATGAATAACAAACATGGTCGTCAATATACTGATAGCAATTAAGCCCATAAAAGAAACCCCATATCCAAAAAAATACTGACTAGGCGGTAATATATTTATAAACCAATCTACCATCCTAGAAAGCAATTTAAACATTTGCACTGTACCAAAAATAGCGACCGTAGATATGAGTAGTTCTGCTTCCCAGCTTTCATCTTTGAGTCTTTGTAGCCAAAGACTAGACTTAACCGTTTTTTCGTTTGGAGTTTCGTTAGTGGACATTTCTATTCTTATCTTTTTTGTAATTTAAATATAGTTAATTTTTACCGATTTGATCGGGGTACTATAGTTCAAGTCTTTAATTTTAGATAAATTCGCTGTATGCCTATACCAAAGAATAAATCTGAGCTATTAGATGCGATAAAAACAGACTATGCGAAACTAAGAGCAGACTTTGAAAAGTTGCCTCTAGATATTGTTGATGATCGTACTATGCTTGGACATGCAAAGGATACACTCATGAGCCCAAAAGATCTAGCAGCTTATCTAGTAGGTTGGGCTGAATTGGTTTTGCTTTGGAATAAACAATCTGAAGACGGTGTAGAGATTATCTTCCCGTGCGAAGGATATAAATGGAATGAGCTAGGGTTACTCGCTCAGCAATTCTACAATGATTATCAGAAATATGAGTTTACTATACTGCTGAGTTTACTTGACCAAAGAGTAGCAGAAATTATCGAATTGGTAGAACTTACTAACGATGATGTTCTCTATGGTCGTCTTTGGTATAAAAAATATACTATGGGAAGGATGATACAATTAAATACAAGTTCTCCGTTTAAGAATGCACGGAAGAGAGTAAGGAAATTAATTATTAATGGTTAATTATCAATGATTAATTGCAAGCGGCATGTATTCCATTCAAGGCAATAGATATTGATGAAGAAGATTTTTAAATTTATTGGAATTTCGATTCTGTTTGTCGTACTGACGGTATTGACGCAGGTGGGTGGGGTTTTATTATTGGTGAGTATCCTACTAGCAAAGAAATTCCGAATTCAATCTGGCTTACAAAAGGTAGGTTTGTTTTTAGTGATTTATGTATTGACTACATTTGTTATTATTCCTCCTATCGCAAAAGTATTTGGAAGGCTAGCGCTACCAATGAGTGGCACGAGTCAGGTAAGGCCAAACAATCTTTTGATGTGCTTTCTGAATCGACATTATGTGAAACCAAAATTATACAAGCTGATACATGATGTGGCTGGGCAAATGAATGCTAACAAAAAATCCTCATCACAGCTTCGATACTTAGATGCTAACTTTCCTTTTCTCAATGGATTCCCTCTGCTTCCGCATCGCAGTCATGATGATGGAGAAAAAATAGACCTTGCTTTTATGTATGTTGATCGAGCCAATCACACCCCTTGGAAGGATCGAGTATCCTTATTGGGTTACGGTTTCTTTGAAGAGCCAGCCAGAGGTGAAGTCAATATGCCTCAGCAGTGTGCGCAGAAGGGGTATTGGCAATATGGTTTACTTTCAAAATTACCTGGTCTAGAGGCTCATGAGCAGGTACAGTTCGATGAGTTTGCAAATGCGACATTGATTAAATTATTGAGTAAGCATCCCGATACTAGGAAGATTTTTATTGAACCGCATTTGAAGAGTCGGTTGGGTTTTGGTAATAATAATAAAGTACGATTTCATGGGTGTGCGGCGGTGCGGCATGATGATCATATACATTTGGAATTATGAGTTTTGAGTTTCAAGTTTCAAGACTTGAGCATGAGTAGGAAGAGAGTTGAAAATTAAAAGTGCAACTCTGGCGCTGGCGAAACCACCTGAGATACCTAAGCTTCTCTAGCATGCACCAGATACCTAAGAAGAAAAAACCCTTAGGTACCTTGAGCAAATGAACTTAGCTTAGGCACCTTAGGTGTTTAACGAAACGCTTTGGCGAAACGTTTACGAGCTCAACTCACACACTGGCGCCTGTCCGACTCATAGAGGCGGGAAACCACAGCAACTTATCCTGACCATCGGGAGACACTGTAGCTTAGCTTGATTGTACAAGGCGCCGAGAAAAAAAACTTAAAGCAATAGTAAATTTAGATTTAGTGTACATTATGTGGACAGTCAATTAATCTAATCTCCTCAATCGAACTTCCTGAAATGAGTTGGAATGATCGCCACCTTCTGCCCGTATCAATATTTTTTCGCTTACATCGAATTTATTTGGAATAGCATCTTTATGATCAAATTGATAAATAATCTTCTCCTCAAAATCTAATCTTGCTGTTTTCATAATATTATTATAATAGGGTGGAGCAGTCCTAGCAAACGAAAAGACATCTTTCAAAAAAGGCACTTTTGATTCTTCATCTACAAGCACTTCCTTGCTTATAGTAAAGTTAGTATCATTAGCATCAGAAACATAAAGGCCAACGTTCATGGTTACAGCATCGCAATTTGGAAATATTTTGTCTTCTATTTGAAATTCAATTTTTTCGTGTACGGGATACTCCAGACCATATAAATAGTGCAAATGCCATAGCTCACTAAATATTATTTTATTTACAGTTTCTGCAGTCCCAAAATATTCTGAATCCATACGATAAGCGTCAATAAATGCATTCTTAACTTTCTTCTTTTCCTTTTTTAGAATCTTTAAGCCTTCATCATATAATTTAGATTTCTTCTTTTTCAATTCTTTCCAATTTTCAACACCTCCAAATGAACCTTTCAAATCAGTTTTATAAATAGCTTCAAAGGTGGCATACTCTACAAACTCTGGAATTAAATGCTCTGGTATATGCAAATAATCAAAATTTGTATGCCTGGTCCATTTGACTGTATATCCTTTGTCGTCCTTTTTAAGCACTTCAAAATCCGATATGTATTTCACAGAATGGTTCCAATCTGTATTAAATCGATTGCTATACTTATCTACTTTAGTTATTTCGAATCTATAAGCATCTCCTACTTCCCAATTGGCAATCAAAGGGACAGACTCTTGTGCTGTGAGTAATTGAGTGAATAAAAGAAAAGAAACAAAGATCAAGATGGTAAGGAGAATATTCTTTTTCATATCAGATAGATTCTAATTTTTGTGACATGCCAAGATATGAAAAGATAATTACTTAATAAATTTCTGAAATTCAAGATTCAGATAAAATGCTATACAAACTCGAACACTAAAAAAGCTATCAACTATCCACTTTCCATTATCAACTAAAAATAGGCGTGGCGAACAGCCGAAGCCTCAGCAAACGGAGTGCGCGAGGAGCGAGGGATCGGCAGCGGCATGAGATATTGCGGGCTGTTTTGCGTGCAGGCCATATCTCATACAGCAGAGAGCCCGGTCTCGATGCATCGCATACGAGACGATCCCAAACGGAACCCACACAAAAAAGAATTTTAAACTTTTAATTTTTAACTTTTAACTTTTAACTCCCCTTACTTTTAATTTATAACTCCCTTTTCTTCTTCTTTCAAAATAATCGCATCCACAGACTTCGAACGCATCAGCTGATTAAACTTCGGAATCTCATTCTCACGAATACGCTTGAACTCATCTAACTGCTCATCTATCTCTTGCGTCAACTCCTCCTTGACAGCGACTGACTGTGCGGTCGGGGCTTCGTTGCCATTACGCATAAGCGAATTGAGGTGTGCCAGTTTATTGGTCAGGCGGATCGGAAAGTTAAGTGGATCTTGGCGACTACGGTTTTTGGTTTGGTAGAGCGTCTCCTCTACGATAGTCATGGTAGAATCAATATCGTTTGCCAATTCTATCAAATCGCTGTATTCTTCATCATCCTTGAGTCGCTCACGATAATGATCAAATTGTTTGCGCACATTTCTGATATCCTTGATAGTCTCATGTGCTTCTGTCACTTTGTTAGTGACCTCTTTGACAAAGGTAAACTGAGCTTGCAAATCCGCATCACTACTATCACTACGCGGATCATTGATGATCTTGAAAGGTGCCTCTACTGTCTCCTCGCCTACTGTCAATCGCACTGTGTAATTACCAGGCACCGCCTTTGGACCATCTAGAGATGCCCACCAGAGAATCATGCCATCAAACTTTTCGCCCTCTGGATAAAGCATGTCCCAATTAAAATAATTAGCCCCTTCCTTCACTTCCAATTTATCTTTCTTTTCTTTTTCCTTTGTAGAAAAACGACGAATCTCTGTGCCCTCACTATCATAATATGTCAAGGCCACCTCGGTCGTATCGGGGTCCTCCTGCAAATAAAAATAAGTCATCACACCAGAAGGATGATTGGTGCCATTATTACCAGGATCTTTGGCTTGACTCCCGTCCATACGGTAGGTGTCGGTAGGTGCAAAGAGATGCATACCAGCATTAGCCATATTCTTTTCGATCTGGCGAACTGGTCCGAGGTCATCGATCATCCAGATACTTCTACCCTGGGTAGCGGCAATAAGTTTATTTTCTTTAACGGTCATATCCGTGATCGGCACGATCGGCAAGTCTAACTGAAATGGCTGCCAAGCACTACCATTATTATATGAAATGTAAGCCCCATTTTCAGTACCTGCATAGAGCAATCCCTCACGCTTAGGATCAGCGCGAATCACCCGCGTGAAATGTTCGCGATCGATACCACTGTCAATGCGTCGCCAAGTCGCCCCATAATCTTTAGTATGATATAAGTAAGGTGTAAAGTCCCCATTCTTATATGCTGTCGTCGCCACATAAAGTCCGCCATCGTTAAATGGATCCGCCTCAAGGCTATTGATCATCGTCCAAGCTGGCATATTGGTTGGCGTGACCTTCTTCCAATTATCGCCACCATCTCGCGTGACGTGCAGCAAGCCA
>Ga0209187_1001342_pt1 | contig 29233 bp, 27 predicted proteins | sample BantaG_FD_187430 | JGI IMG/M metagenome (GOLD analysis project Ga0209187, IMG submission 187430) | Marine algal microbial communities from Bantry Bay, Ireland - BantryBay_4 metaG (SPAdes) (version 2) | ecosystem: Host-associated > Algae > Red algae > Unclassified | place: Bantry Bay, Ireland...
TGGATCCGTTGGCGGCCGTATGGATGCGACGCTGCATGTCGACCATGTTGCGACACGGGCAGGCGACCCGAGCACCAAGGCGGCTTATTCCGCTGTCGTCGGACAAATTCATGCTGTGAAATATGACAATACAAGTTCCGGGTTTGGATATGGGAATGAACCATTAAAAATCTACTATAAGAAATTCCCGGACCACGAAACCGGTTCCGTCTTTTGGACCTATGAGCGTAACCTCGCAAAAAGTGATGATGATCGGACGGATATTGCCTATCCGGTCTGGGGCAATACGTGGGAAAATTTTGCGGATCCGCGTGCGCAAGGAATCGCGCTGGGTGAAGAATTTAGCTACACAGTGAACGTGCATAAGAACACGATGCATTTGACCTTCTCTCACCCGACCCGCGCAACCGTCGTCTTCTCTATAAACCTCGCTAATAATGTCGACGCCTACGGAACGGTCGACGAGCTGGATAATAAATATAGCTATGGCGGCGATTCGCTATATTTTAAGGCCGGGATTTATAACCAATGCTCTACTAAAAAAGGGGGTGGTCTTTGGTATGCAGGTTGTCCGGGAACGGGCGATTGGGAAACCGACAAAGCCAACGGGGATTATGCCCAAGCGACATTTTCTAAACTAACTGTCGGGCCATCCACGCCGCCTGAATATGATTAAGGCTCCATAATATCAAAAAGCCCGCCTCATGAAGAGCGGGCTTTTTTATTCGTCTTTCTACAAATCGTTACTCCGCTAAGCTATCTCGGAGCGCGACTTCTTGCGGCATACCGATCGCGTGGAACCCGCCGTCGACGTGATGGGTTTCGCCCGTGCAAGACAATCCCAAATCGGACAGCAGATAAAGCGCCGCGCCCGCAACGCCCATCGGGTCCGTGTTGTCCTGCAAGGCGCTGGCGGCCTTGTTAAAGCGGAACATGTGGCGACCCGATCCGATGCCCGCTGCGGCGAGCGTTTTTATCGGTCCTGCGGAGATTGCATTGACGCGAATACCGCGCGGCCCGAGGTCGGCGGCCATATAGCGTGTGCAGGCCTCCAATGCGGCTTTGGCCACGCCCATCACGTTGTAATTCGGGATGACGCGTTCTGAGCCGAGATAGGTGAGCGTGATCATCGACCCGCCATCTTTCATCATGGCGCTGGCGCGGCGGCCTGCATCGACGAAACTAAAAGCGGAAATATCGAGCGCGGATTTGAAACCGTCGCGAGTCGTTTGCTCGATAAATGAGCCCGCGAGTTGCTCCTTGCCCGCAAAAGCAATGGCGTGAACCAGAAAATCAATCTCGCCCCATTCCTTTTTCAGGCTCGCAAAGGCGGCGTCCATTTGGTCGTCATTGGTGACATCGCAATCCACTAACAGGCTCGACCCGACGCTCTCGGCCAAAGGCTTCACGCGGCGCAGGAGTTTCTCACCTTGATAGGTAAACGCCAGCTCTGCGCCTTGCGCGGCGAGCTGCTGCGCTATCGCCCAAGCGATAGAGTTCTTATTCGCGACGCCCATAATGAGGCCGCGTTTTCCGGCCATTAAGTTGCCGGTTGGGAAGGTTTGATCTGCCATGTGTTCTCTCTCAAATCATGCGGGGCGAATGGCGGCCCATGTCTGGACCCGCCAATATTTAAATTAGACTTTGCCGAAAATGACGCTGCCGTTCGTGCCGCCAAAGCCAAAGCTGTTGGACATTGCTGTGTTCACTTCAGTTTCGACCATTTCCGTGGCGATGTTAATGGCCGGGATTTCCGGGTCGCGTGTTTCGACGTTGATAGACGGCGCAACGAAGCCCCGGTCCATCATCAGCAGCGTGTAGATCGCTTCCTGAACGCCCGCCGCGCCGAGGCTGTGACCTGTCAGGCATTTCGTCGCCGAGACATAAGGACCGTTCAGGCCAAAGACGCGCTCGATCGCATTGGTCTCCGCGATATCGCCAACGGGCGTGCTGGTGGCATGCGGGTTGATGTAGTCGATGGTGTCCAGTCCGGCATCTTCCAATGCCATGCGCATGGCGCGTTCTGCGCCTTCGCCGCTGGGCGCGACCATATCATAGCCATCAGAGGTGGCGGCATAGCCAACAACTTCGGCGTAGATTTTCGCGCCGCGGGCTTTGGCGTGCTCATACTCTTCGAGCACCAACATGCCTGCCCCGCCCGCAATGACAAAGCCGTCGCGGTTTTCGTCAAAGGCGCGGCTGGCTTGTTTTGGTGTGTCGTTATATTTGCTGCTCATCGCGCCCATGGCGTCGAACAGCGAAGACATGGACCATTCCAATTCCTCGCCGCCGCCCGCGAACATGATGTCCTGTTTGCCCCATTGGATTTGCTCAACGGCCGATCCGATGCAGTGCAATGAGGTCGTGCAAGCAGATGTGATGGAGAAATTCACGCCTTTAATTTTATAATGCGTCGCGAGTGTTGCCGAGACTGTCGAGGACATCGCCTTTGGCACGGCGAATGGCCCGATCCGTTTTGGCGACAGGTTCTTGCGCGTGATGTCAGCCGCGCGGACAATTTCCAGCGAGGACGGTCCGCCCGATCCCGCGATGATACCCGTGCGGGGATGCGAGACTTGCTCTTCGCTGAGACCCGAATCTTCAATTGCGTCTTTCATGGCAACGGCGGCCCAACCGGCGGCGTCGCCCATAAAGCGGTAGGAGCGCTTGGAGATTATCGCTTTATAATCGCAATCGGGACGACCGGAGATTTGGCTGCGAAAGCCGAGCTCTGCCATTTTTTCATCAGTATCAATTCCGGAGTTTCCGGCTTTCAAATTGGCCGCAACCGTATCCGCATCATTCCCGATGCAAGAGACAATTCCCAATCCAGTGACTACAACGCGGCGCATCTTATTTACCCTCTTCAGGAATGAACAAGCCGACCCGCAGGTCTTTGGCTTGGTAGATTAATTCGTCATCGGCATACATGCGCCCATCGGCAATGCCGAGGACAAGCTTGCGGCGGATGGCGCGCTTAATGTCGATTTCATAGCGGACTTTTTTGATGTCCTGCGTGACCTGGCCCGTGAATTTGATTTCACCGGCGAGGGCCCGCCCGCGGCCTTGGCCCCCTGACCATCCCAGCCAAAACCCGACTAATTGCCACATAGCGTCCAGCCCGAGGCAGCCCGGCATGACCGGGTCCCCGATGAAATGGCAATCAAAAAACCAAAGATCGGGTTTAACATCCAGCTCGGCAATAATCTGCCCCTTTTCATAGGCGCCGCCCGTATCATCAATTTGCGTGATACGATCCAGCATAAGCATGGGCGGCGCGGGGAGTTTCGCATTCCCTTCACCAAACAGCGAATGTTTGCCGCTGACGATCAGGTCGTCATAATCATAAGAGGATTGAATTTTTATCATGAATCGGTGTCCCAAAAATACATAGGGACAGCATAGGCGTCTTTGAGACGTATATCAACGCGCGTAACCTCCGCATTTGGTCCGGGGGACCAAATGCAGTGAAGCGCCCCATTGTTTCTTCCAGAATTATAATGAGAAACAATTTGGCCCGCAAGGATTCGGCCACGATGTCAGTGATTTGGACACACGTAGCGCCCACACTCGACCCTGGGATTCGATAGTAGTGAAATGCCGAACCGGTCACGGTTCAGTTTGCAATACCAGAGATACAGACAGGCGGAATTTGCTACTGCCCAATCCGTTGAAAACATGTTTTCAACTAGGTCAGCCGAGCTATCGGTTTAAGCAGGACATGCCCGCAGAGTTGTCTCCCCGATGGAATACCAAGGGGTAGATTGAGTTTTGTTTTACGCGAAGACGTGCGGATTGGGTTGTAAATCCATTCCACTGTGCTTTTGACTTTCGCCAATTACACGCTCTGCGGCGATGGTTTTTGAAGAAACGGCCGGTGCAACCCTAGAGTTGGCCCACTTGGAACCACTAGTCGGCTCTCGTTCCTAAAGTCCCGGCACCTCTTTGGTTCTCACACCAAAACGCTCAGACCCACCGTCTTCCAAACTAGATAGAGAGCGCTACCCTGTCCCATGTTTGAAAGAACTTGCCCAACTTATCATGGGTTTCGAAACCGTGGACGTATCTCGCCCGAAAAAGGTTCGGGGAACCTCTTTCAGAGATGCGCCGAACAGCTAAGCTGTTCGGATGTAACGATATTTTCGGTATGAGTTATTTTGCGGTTATAGTCACGACCCGCGCTGAAACGAGGATTGTTTTATTTGAGCACGGTTTTATGGGGATTATGGGAAAATAATATTGGGACGCGGAACGCCCGTATTTGGTCCGGGGGACCAAATACAGTGTAGCGCCTATATTGATCCTTCCAGAATCATAGAACGGATCAATTGACCGATTCTCGGTTCGGTTCCTCGATATTTGATTATCGATCAAATAGTCTCGTCATCACAAGACCAATCGCGTCGGACAGCTTCACTGTCCTTTGGCTCATATCTTATGATCCACCTGTAGCTACTCGTAGATTGCAAGATTTAGTTGTTTGCAGGCAAACAACGATCTTGCAATGACATGAAGGTAGGAGCTTCGTCAAAGAACGCTTGCGTCCCTAATAAAACGTCTCCGCAACACCTTTCGCTTCCGCCAAACTATCAAACCCTCCAACATAGCCCATCCCGCCCATGATGGCGGCGTTGATGCGGGAGACTGTTTTTAGCTCACCATTCAAGACGATCGCCATGTCGGTCCCCAGGTTTTTGGCCGTATATTCACCAAAGGTCTTCGCGCAGTCGTCAGTCAATCTGAAATTCAAAACAGCGCCGGAGCCGACAGGATTCTTCGATGCTGAGAGGCCGCTCAAGCAGCTCTCATCAATGACGGCGGGCAGGGAGAAAAAATAGCTTTGCCCCGCATCATCCGTAAAGCGCTGCGCCGTCTCGCCCAAGACAAGCTCGTCCGGCAATTGCTCTAAGGCCATCCCGTCAGCGCCGAGCAAGACAGAGTGAATCCGAAACGTCGTCCCCGGCTGCAAAGGGAGAGGTTCGTTCGATGAGAAGAGGGGAATATCACACCCGGAGAGCGCGGCGGCCGCGAAGAGGGTGAGGGAGAGTTTTTGTAAAAAACGCATGGGGTAGAGGTGGGGATTGGGGCGGGATTGTTCAAGGTGGGAGGGTTGAAGCTTCGTCATTCCAAGGCCTCCACACCCTCATCCCACCAGTTGTTGTTGGGATCCATTGTGTAATACGTGGTGTTTGAAAAGGATGCAGAATTGGGGTGCGAATGCGGGAATGATTTTGCAAGTGAGCTTCGGAATTAATGCCAAAATTGAATGATTGAGTTGAAGTGCTTATATAACATCTATGAATTCAAAAATAAAAATGAAACCTCCGGGGCCAAATGAAAAATGTCTATGTGGAAGTAACCTAAAATTCAAAAAGTGTTGTTCAGCTTTTCTGCCAAAATCAATAGGGGATATGCACGATAAATATATTTCTTGTTGGAAGAATAAAGATTTCAAGGCAGCACTCAGGGCAGCTCGGGCGGACATAACTAAATACACGATTTGTCACCGTAGTCATACACTTGTGGCCTTACGAAATGGCTTTGAATACGCCCCGCATTTATTTGAAGTCGATATTGACGCGTTAGCTGATTACGTTGATTTTTTAAGGAATGCATATTGGCGGCTGGATCGAATAGATGAATTTCCAGCGGTTCTTGAAAGATTGCGATCAAACATATCTGCACCAAGGTGGAACCAAAAAATAATTTACTTCCAGACTCTTTGTGCCCTTGGTCCCGATTGGAATGTTGACGCAGGAAAGCGCGAAATTCGAAAGCTGGGGTTGATAACAGATATAGGCGACCCTGAAGTATTGGCTCTCTATCTGAATCTAATAAGAAATGAACTTAGCCTCGATGAAAACTTGAGATTGATTGAGAAAATTTGTTCTACCTCTTCGTTGTTAAGTACAAAAGTTCATCAATCTGCAGTGAAAGCAAATCTACTTTTTTCTCATAATGACTTCAAAGGAGCTATTAGAACTTTAGGCGAGGCCATTGAAGAATTAGAGGAAGAAGAAGAGCATCTTGATCATTTTCAGAGAGATAAATATGCGCACTGTTTATTTATGTTGGCAACTTTAGGAATCGATTCCAGTGTTGACCAAGACGTCGAAACCGCCACCGATTTTTTAAAGAGATCGGAAGAGCAATTTCAACAGCTGATTCAAGATGGGGGCTTTTCAAAAACTGGACTAGCCGAACTACATAGAGGCAAAGCCGACTGTTTGAGAGTTGCAGATAATTGGCAAGGCGCTATTAAAGAATACCGGAAAGCATACAGCTTAGACAAGCAGGAGATATTTAGGGTTTTTGAAGCGGAGTGCTTGTATGAGAACGGTCAAAGTTCTGATGCATTGATCCTGATTGATACAATAGATTACGAAAGCTTGGAGGATGATGCATCTAAGAATGACTTTATTATGAGGTTTGCTAGGATTAGTGTTGTCGAGAGTGATCTCGAAAGGCTCAATTCTGCAAAGAAAATACTATCGTCAAAATTGGTTTTGTCTCCGTTTTTTGAACGGCAGCGTCAAACGACCCTGATAAATGTTTTAAATGCTATTGATGAAGCGAAAGAAAAGCCTTCGTTAACTCGTAAAAGAATCGGTCTTGGTTTGTCCAAATTGAGTTCTTATGTAACTTTCCAGCCTTCTATTTTTGGGTTCAGCTTAAACGTCAATAAAATGATAGAAGACGGTCTTAAGCCTAAAGGACATAAGCTTCTGGATGATGAAAAAACACCAGAAGCTTGAGAGCAGTATCAGAATACTTTAGGACTTTGGAGAAACTACTCTGCATATTTAAACTGAAGGCCTCTTCCTACCCTGCTTATCATGCCCAATCCTTACGATGACCTAAGAGATATTCAAAAACACTGGAAAAAACTGGTTCAACAGAATATTGCGCCAGTTGCTGGTCATAAGAATATCAGTTTTTTCCATGACACGGTTGGAGAGCTTGATTGTGACCGATGGATTTACATTAAGGAACAAAATGACAGACCCATTGCGATTGCGACGCTTGTACATTGGAGTGACCTTGATGGTGTCATTGTCCTCGATCTTGGTTATGCCGTCGATCCGGATTTTCGGACACAGGGCTTTGCCCAAAATATCTCGCAAGTTGCATTCAGTGATATTGAAAACCATCTCGACCCTTGTCCAGCTCGTTGGTTCATTGAAGCATCTGTTGATGTTGATAATGCGGTTTCACAAGCAATTGCTAGTAAACTCTTAGAAAACTATCAGTGTCGCCGGATTAATCCACAGACAGAGAGAGAGTCCGTAATTTATCGAAAAGAATTCCGGCGAGATGTCAGGTAATTTTATGTTTGTTGCTTAAAGCCTATTAGCGGGATTTAGAGCACTCCTTATAACCTCACCCCTCCACCAATTCCGCCCCCCCAACCGTTCCGCCAGTGCCATAATCGTCACCGTCGGGTTCGCCCAGCCTCCCGTCGGGAACACGCTGCTGCTGGCGACGTAGAGGTTCGGGGACTCATGGACGCGGCAATTTGCGTCTACCACGCCTGTTTTGGGATCTCCGCTCATGCGGGTTCCGCCCATGTGGTGATAGCCGCCTATCGCCTCGGTGAGATTATTTCCCGAGACACCATTTGACGACGGCCTTTTGCGCGTGGAGGCGGTTTTCCGCTTCGTCCCACACGGCGCTTTGCTCGCCTTCGAGGACCTCTGCCGTCATTTCTTGACCCCGATAGGCGGGGAGGCAGTGGAGGAAGAGGGCATCCGGTTTGGCGAGCAAGAGACGCGCAGCATCAATCTGGTACGGGCCGAGCGCGGCCAGACGTTCGTCCTTATCCGTATCGCCCATGGACACCCAGCAATCGGTGATCAGCGCATCTGCGCCGTCCGCCGCATCATCGGGGGACAGGTCGTCATGGATGATGGCTTGTTTCGCTTGGGCCGCTTTGATGAGGCCTTGGGTTTTGGGATTGTCCTCGAGGCGGTAGCCCTCCGGTGAGCTAATCCGAAGCTCAAACCCAAAGGCAGGGGCGGCGTTGACGAAACTCGCCAGCACATTATTGCCGTCGCCAATCCACGCGAGAGCCGCGCCGTTCAACGTCACGCCGCGTTCCTCCAGCGTCATCAGGTCCGCCATAATCTGGCAGGGGTGGTTGTGATCGGACAGGCCGTTAATCACGGGCACATCGGCGTTCTCCGCAAAATCCGTTATAGTGCTATGCGCGTTGGAGCGGATCATCACGGCATCGACAAAACGCGACAGCACGCGCGCCGTATCCGCCACGCTCTCTCCGCGCCCGAGCTGCATATCATTTGCGCCCGCCACAATGGAGCTGCCGCCGAGCTGGCGCATGCCTTGCTCGAAAGAAAACCGCGTGCGGGTTGAGGCTTTTTCAAAAATCATCGCGAGCGTTTCGCCGGATAGCGGGGCTTCCGGGTCGAGGCTTCCCTTAGCTTGACTCTTGCGGGCGGCCTTCATCGCATGGGCGTCATCCAAAATCGCGCGCAAATCGGCGGCGGAAATATCGGCGAGGGAGATAAAATGCGGCATGGCAGTCGGTCCGTGCAAAACGAACGAATAGCGAATTGGAGGCGGGCGCGCAAGGAGAAGCGGAGGCTAGCTAACGCCTCCACCGCAAAGCGGGGGAGGTGTCCGCAACGAAGTGGAGGACGGAGGGGGTGCGGCGCGTCGGCGCCGCCAGAAGACACTTACTGAAAGGTGGGAGTTCCTATCTTATTCGCGCAGACGCGCGAAACCCCCTCCGAACCGCTACGCGGCCCACCTCCCCCGCTCCGCGAGGGAGGAGAGACCTTTCCCATTTCCACGCTCGTCTTTTCCCTGCTAACGCGCCTCCATGATCCGCCACATCAAAACCGCCCTCTGCATTTTCTTCGCGCTGTTCTTTATTGCGGCGGGGGTTATGCATTTCGTGGCAGTTGAGGATTTCGCCGCGATCGTCCCGCCGCTTCTGCCATTTCCAAAGCTCATTGTCTGGGTGACGGGGCTCATGGAAATCGGGATGGGCGTGATGTTGCTTTGCCCGCATTTTCGCCCGCGCGTGGGCGTGTTACTCGGCCTGTTCCTGCTCGCCGTGCTGCCCGCTAATATTTACATGGCGATGGCAGGCATTTCGTATGGCGATAGCGTCAGCAGCCCCGCCGCGCTCTGGACACGCGTCGCACTACAATTCCCGCTCATTGCAATGATCTACTGGGCGACGCGCCCTAATCTTCGCACGCTACCTTGATCGCGCCGCCTCGTGTGAGGAGAACGGGAGGATTAAGCGATCGGTTTCAATCCCACTATATATCTCGTTTCATCAAGTTTGTGATGAAAGACCGTTCTGGGCGATGCCGCAAAAAACTGGATTAATTCACCTTGAGATAAATGGGTCCAGTTTACTTTTTCAAAGGCCTCATTCGCTTCGCCCATTATACTCCAATCATCTATAATGATCAAAGCGGCAGATTGAAAATTATCGAATATTGATTTGAATTCTGACTTAATCGGTTTTTGTTCTTCCGGATTTGGTGTCTGCGTGCTTCCCAAATGCGCGGTATCGCTAGGGTAACCCGACCATCCCCCTTTCGAAAAATCAACAGATGAGTCGCCGCTCCAGTGAGCGTCAAGAAAAAAGACAGTCGGGCCGTTTAAGGTTCTTATTATTTCGGGAAGGACATCTGCGGAGTTCCCAAACATAACCTTCAGGTTTTTTCGAGCGGTCGTGACAGGTTTTAGGTAATCATACAGAATTTGAGATAGCTCTATCGTGTAAACCGACTTGAAGAAATAGGATGCAAAAATTGATGTGTGTCCATAGAGAGACCCCGTCTCTACAAAATTATCGAAGGTGTCAGACACCGCCGGACCATAGTTCTGAACGGCATCAAACAAAAAAGCAGGATAATATAAGCTGGGTTGAACAGTGAATACAGCCTCCACGTTAGGTCCGTCATTGGTCGGCATGTAAAGAGTTATCGGATAATAATCGGCAGGATTATCACCTAAGGTCAGTTCTACCTCGAGAATTGATTTTTGATCGGGTGGTAGCGTTTCGAAATTAGAAAAGCCTTGCGGAGCCTTTGCAAGCGTCTCGATTTTGGCTTCAATAGTCCGGCCCAATTTATCAAAAAATAAAATTTTATCTTTTTGAATGGCGTGAGTTTCTGACGCCAAACCGAGCGTAAATCCGCACGTAGATTCGCTCATCCGCAACCAAGGTCTGCCGCCTCGAAAATCGATCCATTGCAGAATATTCTTATATTTTGTGACTCTCGCAATGAAATACTCAATGGGTAATTTTTGCATATTCGAAGCATCTATAATGTTAGCCCACCTGATATGAAAACCATTGGAGGCTTGTCGGGCGCGTACGGATAATCTCTCTTCTCAGAGCCCAAAGACTAAGTTGGATTAGGTTTTGAATCCAGCCTAAAGACCAAATTGTTTGATGAACTCGAGAAACAAATCAGAGCGAGGCAAAGCAAATGGTTTCGCTGATTAAGACGGCTTTGAGCCGCTACCCGGTTTCCCGCGTCTGCGGCTATTCCGCCTGCGTTTTGGGGCTGTGTCTCCGCCTGAGCCGCGATTGCCGGAAGGAGCCGCTTTGCGGCCACGCGTTTCGGAAGAAGCAGAACCGGACATTTTCGCGGGTTTACCGCCGTCTTTTACTGGCGCTTTGCGACTACGGCCTTCACGGGTCGGCGTATTACGGGTTGGCGCAGCGCCTTCTGATGGCAGAGCGCGAGAGGGATTGCCGCGTCCACGAGTTTGGCTTGCGCCTTTTTTCGCCGAACTGCTCTCAGTCTTAGTATCTAAATTTTTGGCACGATCTTTACTGAAACGCGCTTTCTTTTTCTTCCGGGATTTGCCTCGGCCTTTGCGGGTGTCCTGCGCAGGCTTATCGGGCCTGGGCAGGGCCGTGCCTTTGCGCATGGCTGTCAACCGTTCGGCCAAATCTTTCGGCGTTTCGCCTTCGGGGATTTTTGCTTTCAGCAGCTTTTCAATATCGCGCAAATATTTGGCTTCATCGGAATCTTTTTCCGTCGCGACAAAGCTGATGGCGATACCTTCCGCTTCGGCGCGGGCGGTGCGGCCGATGCGGTGAACATATTGTTCTGACACATTTGGCAAGTCGAAATTAAAGACGTGTGTAATGTCCGGAATATCAATGCCGCGCGCCGCAACATCTGTGGCGACAAGCGTTTGCACCTCGCCGGATTTAAATGCGTCGAGCGCGCGGGTGCGTTGGTTTTGATTTTTATTGCCGTGAATGGCGACAGCACGAATGCCGACCTTCGCAAGGCGTTTGACGATCCGGTCTGCGCCGTGCTTCGTCCGCGAAAAGACGAGTGAGCGGCCGACTTCATCGCGAAGCAGTTCCACGGCTAAGCGGTCCTGTTTGTCGCCGCGTTTCATCTTGTAGATTTTTTGCACGACCTTATCCGCCGTGCGGCCTGCTGGGGTGACGGAAACATGGACGGGATCATTCAGAAATTGCTTGGACAGTGTTTTGATTTTTGGCGCGAGGGTCGCGGAGAAAAACAATGTCTGGCGATCCTTTGGCAGCACTTTCACAATCCGCTTCAGCGCATGGATAAAACCCATATCCAGCATTTGGTCAGCTTCATCGAGGATCAGAACTTCAACTTCGTCCAATCTGATGGCTTTGCGGTCCAGCAAATCAATGAGGCGGCCCGGTGTCGCGACGAGGACATCATTCCCGCCCGACAAGCGCTGAATTTGCCGCGCAATCGGTTTGCCGCCAAAGACGCAGGCAACAGAGAGATGCGGCATGTGACGGCCGTAATCGCGCACGCTCTCCGCAATTTGACTGGCCAGCTCTCGCGTCGGAGCGAGCGCGAGAACCCGCGCGCCGCGTTTTGGCGGTTCTATGTTGTCGCGGAAAATATGGGTGAGAGTCGGCAGAGTGAACCCGGCGGTTTTACCGGTCCCGGTTTGCGCAATACCCATGACGTCGCGGCCTTCCAATGCGGGCGGAATCGCTTGCGCTTGGATTGGCGTCGGCGTGGTATGACCGAGGTCGGCCAGCGCGCGCGCCAAAGGCTCGGCAAGGTCAAGCGCGTCAAAATTTTTCATGGGATAGCCCGTAAAGCGTGCCGTGAAGCGTGAATGGCCTGTCGCGGCCCGATTGAAAGCGGCGCGTAGGCGGCGCGCGGTGAATTGTCAAACCTGGCGCACAGGCGGGGGTGAGCCGAGCCCCCAGAGCCGCCGCGCTTTCCCGCTGGAACTCTTCTAAAACTATGGTAGTCCAAATCCTAATTGGGGAGGATTGGCTTTGGATTTTTTAATGGGTCTGTGGACAGAGCTGACATCCGGTGATCACCGGCTGCTCAGTTTTTTGTTTTTCCTGAACATTCTACTGCTCATTTTATCACGGCCGATCATCAATTTTCTCGCGCCGGGGCAAGACAATAACAGCAAGATCAAAATTGCGCAGGCCATCAACTTGCTCGCGCTTGTTTTCCAATTGGTAGATTTCGGCCTGCGTCAGGCCTTTGATGACGCTTATAAAGCGGGTTATCTGGTCAACCTCGCCGTCAGCCTGATGATTATCTATACAGGAGTTTTCCTTTACAGTGCCTGCGGGACTTTCACGCGAAAGAAATTCGGGAAGACCCGAACCATTGATGAAAAACCCATCTATATTGAAACCTATAATTCACGCCTCGTAAATCTCGTTATGCTGTCCATGATCGTGCTGACAATCATTTACATTTTGATACAAGTCTGGGGGGCGGATAGTCTGCTGGAGACAACCGGAATTATCGGCATCTTATTGGTCTTTCTCGGCTTCACCAGCTCCATTTGGGCCCCTGATATCGTTAGCGGTCTTATTATCCTCAATAGTGAAATGTTGGTCGACGGCGATGTTGTCGTCATCGACGGTCATCCGGATGAATATATTATCGCGCGGGTGACGCTGATTTATGCGGTGCTTTATGATGTGCGGAATAATCACAGGACATTGCTGCGCAATACGCAATTTATCCAAAGCCGCATTGACAACCTTTCGCGCATCGCCAGTTCAGACGGTATTCGGCAAGCTTTCAAATATAATATTGGCTATCCCGAATTTAGTAGTAATCGCACGGATCGCGAAACCGAATTAGCCGCCTTTCAAAAGAACATTGGCGACATGTTCATGCGCAGTTTTGAGGTCTGCCAAGCGAATGATGAAATTAAAATCAATAATAATAAGCCTTTTGAATGGGCGATGACTAATGCCGGGGATTACGCGTTGGAATATACGCTTTGGGTCTATCTCGACCGCATTCCCAACACCAAGGTCACGGCCACTATCCGGCGGCATTTGATGGGCACGCTGTATAAAATAAATGAAACCGTCTTTGCAGCTTCTGTTGTTGAAGCCATCGACCTCTCTACGCCGGATTTGGTCAATGCGCGGATATCACATTCAGAAAACCTTGCCGAACCCGCAAAAACGAGCTAAGTTAAAAACACTAATCCGGTGAGAGACGATGAACATTTAAAGCCAATATTTTGATTTAGCTTTTTTCACAGCCCGTAAAAGGGCTGCGCTCTCACATTGGAAATTTCATGAAACGATTAGAAAATAAACGCTGCTTGGTCACGGGCGCAGCGCGCGGCATTGGTGAAGCAATAGCGGCGGCTTTTATCCGCGAAGGCGCAGAGGTCATCCTCTCCGATATTAATTTCGAGGCTGTCAAAAAGACTGCCCAAAAACATGGCGGGACAGCCTATCCTCTGAATGTCGCGGATGAAACGCATTGGGAGGCTCTGGCAAAAGACTATCCTGAAATAGATGTTGTCGTGAATAATGCCGGCATCACGGGGTTCGAAGACAGCCCTGCCGCCCAAGACCCTGAACATGCGGCGCTCGAAGATTGGCAGCGTGTCCACCGCACCAATACGGACGGGACGTTTCTCGGTTGCCGCTATGCCATTCGCGCCATGCGAAAGGCGGGAGCTGGCTCGATTATCAATATCTCCTCCCGCTCGGGCCTCGTCGGGATTCCGGGGGCGGCCGCCTATGCTGCGTCCAAAGCCGCCATCCGCAACCATTCCAAAACCGTCGCGCTTTATTGCGCGCAGGAAGGGCTGAACATTCGTTGTAACTCTATCCATCCCGCAGCGATCCTCACGCCCATGTGGGAGCCGATGCTCGGCGAGGGCGAGGACCGCGAAGCGCGTATGGCGAGCTTTGTTGCCGACACACCGATGCGGCGCTTTGGAACCGTGGAGGAAGTCGCCGCGGTCGCGGTCATGCTCGCCAGTGATGAAGCCGCCTATATGACGGGAACGGAACTGACGCTGGACGGGGGGTTATTGGCGGGGAGTGCGGCGGCGCCGGGAAGGTAAAACTCTTCTCCCGTTCAGGGGGGGAAGTACCCGCGCAGCGGGGGATGGGGATTACTATCGGAAGAGCGCGAGAGTATCCCCCATCGACCTACACTCGCTTCGCTCGCTCCAGCCACTTCCCCCCGTGAACGGGGAGAAGAGATTCTTTCTAAACGCTACCGAAAACGCGGATCGCGGTTTGGGTCTCGGTTTGTCGCAGGCCGTTCTGTTTTTACAAAAATATCGAGCATGTCTTCGTGAAAGCTGTCGCCCTGCAATTTTCCGTTTCGGTCAATCCACTGCACGGCCCAGATCGCGTCTGCGGCGTCACCATCAGGGCCCTTAATCGTCATTTTCGGGCTGCCGGATTTCAAGCGAACAACTTGGCCGATTTCAAAAATTTCCATGAGAAGCTTTCGGGAGTGGGGTGGGTGGGGGACCCTATGCAATACTATGAGAGATTGCACAAGGCGACGAGGCGGTCGTGGATTGGTTGAGTGTAAATTCAGGGTTTCTCCTCCACCGCAGAGCGGGGGAGGTGGCTCTGCGTTTTCTTCAAACGCAGAGTCGGAGGCGGAATCGCGCGTCTGCGCGATCAAAAGACGTTACTACAGCTCGTTTATCCTTTTAGCGGCGTAGACAAGCCGCACCCCCTCCGCCTGCGCGTTTTTGACAAAACGCTTAGGCACCTCCCCTCTCGCGTTTCTAAAGGAAACGCGTGGGTGGAGGAGAGGCATTTCTACCTCGACGTGCTCTCAATCGCGCAGGGCATTGTTGGAATCCCGATTATGCGGAGCGGGTTTATTGTGAACCACAAATTCGCGTAAATCGTCTCGCCGCCGGAGATAAAAGTGACATCCATCGCGACAGATTTGGCCCAGTCCATTTTCCCGTAAATCTCGGTGGCATCCTGCGGGACATCCACGGTGGTCGATTGCCCGTGTTTGACCTTGCCGAGTTTCACCCGGCCGGAAGGTGTTTGGGCAAAGAGAGCGAGGGCGCGCGCAGCGCCATACCAGCCGCGATTGCGAGTTATGGTGACGGGGTAGGTTTGGGTCATGGTGTTGGGATACCGCTAGTAATTTATAATATAGTATTCGCAAAAATGGTCGACGCTATCTTCTAAAAGGCTAATTACAGACTTTCGATTTGCGATTTTGCTCGCCACTTTCGTAGGAAAATATTGGAGCTCCACATGTTGGATTGTGTCTTTCTCCACGTTTATCAGTCTGTTTTTCTGCAGCTCGTCATTTTGCGAGTCTTGCAGGGCTGAAAATAGTGTAGTTGACGTCATTTCAGAAATGTAAGGCCACTTTGCACAAATTCTAACGCCGTCGTGTTTTCCAGTTTCTGTTTCCGAATCGGACTGATCAAATTTACCTATGAAGTGTTCAATCCGTTTGTAGGGGGTTTTTACTTTCGTTGGTAAATCGAACTGTTTTGAAATACGTATAGCTCGTTGGTCGACTTCTAATCTGATTTCCAATAGGTTGGAGCCATCGTTCACATCAAAAAGAGCAGTTAGATCTCCAGTTTTTTTGAAAGCAGTTACATCTAGATTCAATCGTTTCTCCGGTGAAGATGGCTTTGGTCTTATGACTTGTGTAACTGATTGACCAAGTTTTCGGCTAAGTTGGAAAGTTAGGTCTGCACATTCTTGATGCCAATCTGAGACTGCTTCTTCAAAATAATGTTGCGGTGTATCGGGGGCTCGTGTCTTCAAATCATCAACAAGGTGTTTCCAGTTTTGACTCATAGTTTTGAAGCCTTCAACGCCAGTTTTTGGATCACGAAGGAAGTGAACAAATTCGGTCAAAATAAACTGTTGCGAAGTTTCTTCGAATTGCTCGCGTGCTAGTAAAGTTTGCGCAGTATGAAGAATGTATGTCCATGACCAATGATAATGTTTAAGTTTTTGTAGTTTTTTCTGAGATGACTTGAGCCGTAAAGGTGGCCGGTCAGGAGAGATACACATCTCATTAGAAATGGTTATGAGCGCGTCCACTTTTTGAGTAAGGGATTGCTCAATATATCGCTCGACCTGTGAGAGGTCTAAGTCGTTAGCTTTGACTTTTACCTCGATCGTCGCTCGCCATTCTTCATTTGATTTCGTATGAATGATTAAACCATCAGGAATATCTGTTTTGGAATAGTTGCCTCTAAATGAGGGATGAACGAAAGCTTGGGTATCTTTTCCCGATTTTCTTACGTTTCGACCGATGCTTTTCATTAGCGCTTTCCGGAAGCATGTGACGGAAAGAAAAACTGCTAAAAAAGCGGACGTGGCCCTATCTTCTTCAGATTTATTATTTGGTATGAGCCTTGGAGAAAGCCCTTCATTAAGATAAGTCATTAGTTTCTCCACATAAGTTGCATTTCTACTTAGGGGAATTTGAGGTCGAACGAAAGAGTTCAGGTTTAGTCTGATACTAAGGGACTGCTTCGCTCACCGAGAATCGCGGCGACGGCTTTTTTATGAACCTCAAACTTCTAGTGACCGCTTCGCGCTCATCCGTTCGCTTACGCTACCGGCGATTCCTTATTTTGTGTCCCCCGGACACAAAATTCTGGGCGTAGCCCAGATCAGGAATCGTCCATTTTCAACGCAGCAATAAACGCCTCTTGCGGTATCTCGACCCGCCCAAACTGGCGCATCCGTTTCTTACCTTTTTTCTGCTTATCGAGCAGCTTGCGTTTTCGGCTGGCGTCGCCGCCGTAGCATTTTGCCGTCACGTCTTTGCGCATCGCGGCGATGGTTTCGCGGGCGATGACTTTTCCGCCTATGGCGGCTTGGATTGGGATTTTGAACAGGTGACGCGGGATGAGGTCTTTCAGGCGTTCGCACATTTGGCGGCCGCGGCCTTCGGCGTTCTTTCTATGGACGAGCATGGACAGCGCATCGACGGGATCGCCATTGACCAAAATGCTCATCTTGACCAAATCACCTTCGCGCAATCCGATGGCTTGATAATCAAATGACGCATAGCCTTTGGAGACGGATTTCAGGCGGTCGTAAAAATCAAACACGACTTCATTGAGCGGCAGCTCATATTCCACCATGGCGCGGCCATTGATATAGGACAGCGTCGTCTGCACGCCGCGGCGATCTTGGCAGAGTTTCAGAATGCCGCCGAGATGTTCGTCCGGCGTCATGATGGTAGCTTTGATCCACGGCTCTTGGATATGATCGATCTTCATGACGTCCGGCATATCGGCGGGGTTATGCAATTGTATTTCCGTCTCGTCCCGCATGGCGAGCGTATAGACAACGGACGGCGCGGTTGTGATCAGGTCGAGGTCAAATTCGCGCTCCAGCCGTTCTTGGATTATTTCCAAATGCAGCAGACCGAGGAAGCCACAGCGAAACCCAAAGCCGAGCGCGGCGGAGGTTTCCATCTCATAGCTAAAGCTCGCATCATTCAAACGCAGGCGGCCCATCGCGGCGCGCAAATCTTCGAAATCCGCCGCGTCCACCGGGAAGATACCGCAGAACACAACGGGCTGGGCGGGCTTAAACCCGTCGAGCGGCGTCTCAGTCGGGCGTTTATCTTCGGTAATCGTATCGCCCACGGCGGCGTCGGCGACTTCTTTGATCGAGCCGGTGAAGAACCCAACCTCGCCGGGGCCGAGGGATTTCACATCTGTCGCCGTCGGCAGGAACGTCCCGACTTTATCGACGGTATAGCTCGCGCCCGTATTCATCGTGCGGATGCGCATGCCTTTGGAAATCGTACCCTCAATGACGCGGAACAAAACGACCACGCCCATATAGGTGTCATACCACGCATCGACGAGCATAGCTTTCAGCGGGGCCTTTGGGTCTTGCGTCTCGGGCGGGGGCAGGCGCAGCGCGATGGCTTCCAACACATCCTCAATCCCGATGCCGGATTTGGCAGAACATTCCACCGCGTCCGAGGTGTCCAGCCCGATGACATCTTCAATCTGTTGCTTGACCCGGTCCGGCTCTGCAGCGGGTAGATCGATCTTGTTTAGGACCGTGACGATTTCGTGGTCATGCTCAATCGCTTGGTAAACATTGGCCAGCGTCTGCGCTTCCACGCCTTGCGACGCATCGACGACGAGGATGGAGCCTTCGCAGGCGGAGAGCGAGCGCGAAACTTCATAGGCGAAATCGACATGGCCCGGCGTGTCCATCAGGTTTAGAATATAGGTCTTGCCGTCCTTGGCCGGATATTCGAGGCGCACGGTCTGCGCCTTAATGGTGATGCCGCGCTCTTTCTCGATGTCCATATTATCCAGCACTTGCTCGGACATTTCCCGGTCGGTGAGCCCGCCTGTGTAGCTGATGAGGCGGTCCGCCAAAGTCGACTTCCCATGGTCAATATGGGCGACAATCGAGAAATTGCGGATGAGGCTTTGGTCAGTGGGGTCGGACATAGCCGCTATGTAGCGCGCACCCGCAAAATGGCAAGCGTGGTGCGCCGTCGCAGTGATTGTGCTAAGACGGAGATAATGAGAAAGGTCTATATGAAACAGTTTATACTCATCTTCCTGATGGTCTTGATGACGGGTTGCGCAACAACGCATCCAAAATTTCAAGCAGATAGCTATACTCGCGACGATATGAGTGTTGTGCTCTCGACTAATTTTGAAAGCGCGCAATCAGAAGCCGCGCGCGCGTTGGAACCCAGCTATGTTAAATTTGGCGCACCCCGGCGGTATGTTTTCGGTAATATGTCGTCCGTTTACGAAACGGATCAAACCCGCCTTTATGGGGCAGGAGACATATTTGCGCGATTCTTGCCATCGCAGCCCGTGTTTTGGCAAATAGAGGGAGATAATTTAGCTGCCAGTGTGGACCCGATCAAAACGGTTCACCTGATTTATGATAAAGCGGACTTGACTTTGACCGCATTTGACCGCGTCGGAAATGAAATTCGGCGTGGGGCGAGTTTCACGGTCTTTGAACGGGACTTGGGCGCGCGTGTGATTGTCAGCATTTATCCGACGGAAAAACTATCTGAGAAAGCAGACCTGAGAACAATTAGCTTTCAGCAGTAACCGCTCCAAAAAAAAGCGCGACATCTCTCTTCAAAGGGGGGAGGTGAGAGATGCCGCGCTAATGGGGCGCTTTCTGTGTTGGGCCAAGCGAGCTTGGCCCAATTATTTAATTAAGCATTTGGTTTCCGGCTCAGGTCGAAGCGGTCATTATTCATAACCTTCGTCCAAGCTTTCGCAAAGTGTTTCACGAATGTGCTTTCCGCGTCGGATTGCGCATAACGTTCTGAAATTGCGCGGAGCTGCGAGTTTGATCCAAAGATTAAATCGACGCGTGTGCCGGTCCATTTCGTTTTACCCGTCTTGCGGCTCTTGCCAGTGAAGTGCTGATCGTCGCCATCGGTCGTTGGCTCCCAAGCCGTGTCCATGTCCAGCAGGTTGACGAAGAAGTCATTGGTGAGCTCGCCTTTACGCTTGGTGAAGACACCGTCTTTCGAGCTGCCGTGGTTCGCGCCGAGAACCCGCAGGCCACCAACGAGGACAGCCATTTCCGGAGCCGTTAATCCGAGGAGCTGCGAGCGGTCGACGAGGAGCGCTTCTGTTGGAACCGTGTAATCCGCTTTCAGATAGTTGCGGAACCCATCGGCTTCCGGCTGCAATACGTCATAGGCGTCTGCATCCGTTTGCGCTTGCGTGGCGTCCATCCGGCCCGGCGTGAAATCAACGGTGATATCATGTCCGGCGGCAGACGCCGCAGAGGCCACCGCAACCGTTCCGCCGAGGACGATAAGGTCCGCCATGGAAACTTTCTTGCCGTCTTTGGCGGACTTGTTGAAATCTTCTTGAATGCTCTCAAGTTTCTTGAGGACTTTCGCGAGTTTCTTTGGCTCATTTACGGCCCAGTTCTTGGCCGGATCCAGACGGACGCGCGCGCCATTGGCCCCGCCGCGTTTATCGGAACCGCGGTAAGAGGCTGCGGAGGCCCAAGCCGTGGAAACCAACTCGGATATGCTGAGACCGGACGACAAAATTCTGTCGCGCAGGTCCAATATGTCAGCTGTCTCGATGAGCGGGTGATTGGCTTCAGGAATGTAATCCTGCCAAATGAGGATTTCACTCGGGACTTCCGGTCCGACATAACGCGTGCGCGGTCCCATATCGCGATGGGTCAATTTGAACCAAGCGCGGGCAAACGCATCTGCGAATTGGTCCGGGTTATCGCGGAAGCGCTCCGAGATTTTACGATATTCCGGGTCTGTGCGCATGGCTATGTCGGCAGTCGTCATCATCGGCGGATTGTATTTGCCTTCGATGTGCGCGTCGGGAACGAGCTTTTGCGCGACCGGGTCAGTCGGGTGCCACTGATGCGCGCCCGCAGGGGATTTGCCAAGCGCCCACTCATATCCGAGGAGCAGGTCGAAATAGCCTTCGCCTTTGCCGTTCTTCCATTCGGTTGGTGATGTCGTCCATGCACCTTCAATGCCGGAAGTCGTCGTATGCGCGCCCTTGCCGGATTCGAACGCGTTCTTCCAACCAAAGCCCTGCTCTGTGATGTCGCCGCCTTCCGGCTCTGCGCCGACAAGGTTGGGATCGCCCGCACCGTGAGCTTTACCAAAGCTGTGACCGCCGCCGGTCAGGGCCACTGTCTCTTCGTCATTCATTGCCATACGCGCGAAGGTTTCGCGAATATCATGCGCCGAAGCCTGTGGGTCCGGATGTCCGTCCGGGCCTTCCGGGTTCACATAGATGAGGCCCATCTGCACAGCCGCGAGAGGGTTTTCCAAAACACGGTTACCTGTGTAACGGCTGCCTTCGCCGCCGCTTGGCGCGAGCCATTCCGCTTCTGTTCCCCAATAAATATCGGTTTCAGGTTGGAAGACATCTTCGCGTCCGCCGGCAAAACCAAATGTCTCAAAGCCCATGCTTTCCATGGCCACATTGCCCGCGAGAATTAGCAAGTCTGCCCAAGACACGGCATCACCATATTTCTGTTTAATCGGCCAAAGCAGACGGCGGGCTTTGTCAAGATTGCCGTTATCCGGCCAGCTATTCAAAGGTGCAAAACGCTGCGCGCCGGATTCGGACCCGCCGCGGCCATCGGCCGTGCGGTATGTTCCGGCTGCGTGCCACGCCATACGAATGAAGAAGCCGCCATAGTGACCCCAGTCAGCCGGCCACCAGTCTTGACTGTCCGTCATCAGATCGGTCAGGTCTTGCTTCAACGCATTGTAATCAATGGCAGCGAAGGCAGAGCCGTAGTCAAAATCGGCATCCATCGGACTGGAAAGTGAGGTGTCTTGATGCAGAATGGACAGGTCAAGCTGCTCCGGCCACCAATCGCGATTTCCGCGGCCTTTATGTTGGGCTGAAGCGCCGTGCATGACAGGGCATTTACCGCCCGTGTTGACTGACATCTCGTTCATTAGTCTCTCCCGAGGAAAATTGTGATTCTCAAATATCCGACAGACGCCGGATTTGGAAGACTTGTGCAAGCCTTAGCGCGATATGTCTAATTGATAGTTTTTATAATTATGATAGGCACTGCCTATGAACATCCGAGACCTGACTTACTTGCGCGCTTTGTCCCGCCATAAACATTTTGGCAAAGCGGCAGAGAGCTGTAACGTGAGCCAACCAACCTTGTCTGTGCAGCTAAAAAAACTCGAAGAAGATTTGGGCGTGACGTTGATTGAGCGCATGAAACGCGCCGCGACGCTCACCCCAATCGGCGTCAGTGTTTTGGCCTTGGCCGAGGAAGCGTTAGAAGCGGTGGATGCTATTCGGGCCATTACGGCGGAGGCGAGCGACCCGTTTTCGGGGCATTTTCGCTTTGGGTCTATCCCGACAATTTCGCCTTTCTTGGTGCCGAAAGTATTGACGGCCTTGGGCGGCGCATTCCCAAAACTCCAACTCGCCTTTCGGGAAAATATTACGGAACGCCTGACGGAAGATTTGCTCAACGGCGATCTGGACGCGGCGATTTTGGCGACGCTGCCCGAAACGCCGGGGCTTTTATCGGTCCCGCTTTATGAGGAACCGCTGCTCGTCATTCATCCCTTGGGTCATGACTTGGCAGCGCTGGATGGATTAGACACGTCTGACTTGCCGTTGGACCAAATGATACTCCTGTCAGAGGGTCATTGCTTTCGCGATCAAACGGTCGACCTTTGCAACATTCAAAGCCGCACGACGTTAGCGGAAACCAGCGTTACAAGTTTGGAGACGATCATCAGCTTGGTCGCGGCGGGGCAAGGCATCTCCATTGTCCCGGCGCTGGCCCAAGCGACGGGCTGGCTCGAACGTCCGCAAATTGGCGTGCAGCCTTTGCGCAGTAAAGGCGCGACGCGAACTCTGAATCTCACCTTTCGCAAAAGCTCGCCAAGGCAGCCACTTATCAAAGCTGTCTCAGAAGAAATTACGGCGCTGCTGGTGTAATCCGTTCGAGCGGGATAACACTTGCGCATGAAAACCAAATGGCGTTGAATTTTGCTCGCGCCTATGGGATTTTGTTCTTCGATTTTTTGGAGGCCGCGTCGCTGGCCTTGGTTATGACGACCTTTTCAGAAGTCTTCGGGACTGTTGCGGGTGTATTCTCCCTCATCAAATTTATGTTTTTTGTGCCTTTGGTTTTTATCTCATTGGGGGTGGGCGTGGCCGGAATCGTGGTCATATTCTTGCGAAAACGTAAGGACGAAATCAAACCCAATTAACCCCGCCTTAACCGTGTTTCCCCTAAATTCCGGGTATGAAAAACTCAGCTTCCGCAATCTTTAAATTCAATCGAACCGTATTGGCAACGGCTCTTATTTGTGCGGGCAGTTTTGCCATTGCCGGCTGTTCATCGACTCCAAAGACAAATAATCCGAACGGATATGCGCAAGGCCAAGCCCCGGCGACTTCGCAACGCGCCGGTTACGAAAAAGCGGAACTGACCACAGCGATTTCCGACCATATGGGCGTTACGGCTGAAAGCGCGGCCTCGACGATTGAGAAGCTTTTCAAAAAACAGGGTCGACCTGTTGGGTATATAACGGGCGAAGAGGGCGGCGGCGCTCTTATTTTCGGCGCAAAATACGGCGAAGGCACACTCTGGATGAAAAACGGGCAATCGCAAAAAGTCTATTGGAAAGGCCCGACTGTCGGGTTGGATGCCGGTGCGGAAGTCAGCCGCGTTTTCACATTAGTTTATGATTTGGACAGGACGGAAGATATTTTCAGGCGCTTCCCGGGCGGTGAGGGCACGGCTTATTTCGTTGCCGGTATGGCGGTGAATTATCAACGCGCCAATGGCATTACCTTGGCCCCAGTCCGTGCGGGCGGAGGTCTGCGTTTGGGCGCGAATGTCGGCTATACCAGTTATGTCAGAAAGAAGCCCAAGGGCTTTGGCCTCATCCCGATTTAGGGTCAATTTCCGCTGGCGCGAGCCAACCTACATATTTACAGAGCCGCCCAAAAATCGGAGCGATGAGGTCGACGTGAAACACGAAGCGGCCCTCATCATCAATTGTCTCGTAAACCTCTCCGCCGGGTTTTAGGAATTTTGGCAGGGGCAGTCCGAATATTGACCAGCCGCGCGTGTTGATGCGCAGCTTACCGTTATCTTCTAATATCGCCATATGGACCGCCATCGGTCCAAATCGTTCCGTGACGTGGCGTGCCCATTGCCCCGTTCCAAGGCTATGATGACTTTGGAACGTCTGGCCGCCAAAATTGCGCGTCCACATTTCGCCCGAACCATCCGGCGTCACAGTCACCGTTACCGGAACATTTTCACCGCTCTTAGGAAAGCCGACGATGGCCGCCACAATATGAGACAGCGGGTTTCGCCCGCGCGTGACGCTGCATTTCCCGGCGAAGGCACGGCCCTTTCCGGTTCGGTGCAGGTCCTGAATGGCCGGAGGCAGATTTGCATAGGCCTCGCCCATCACCGCTTCATAGACAGCCAAATCCGCGCCGTCATATTGCAAGCCGTAAGATATATCTAATTGCGCAAATTCAGGGGCGAGGTCCGCGAGGCTGATTAGCTCATCGCCGGAATAAGCGCCCGGCGCAGGTGTCTCGCCGCGCAACATTTTCCGGATTAAAGCAACAGCCGGCAGGGTTGGAATGCGGGGCCCGTGATCGCCTTCGGCTACCAAATGCCAACTGGCGTCTCCGGCCTCATTGGAGGCCCGAACGAACATCCCGCCGCGATGACTGCCAAATCGAAAGAGATTTTTCGCACGGTAAAAAAGCCCTGTGAAAGGCGAGAGCTTGGGAAGCACTCCGTTTGCAATGGCGCGTGACATAAAGACGAGTATGCGATGCAACCATATTGGCCGCGTTCCCGCGCCAGTCCAAATTTTCTTTAGCGACGGAAAGCTATCCGTTAGAACCAACGCATCCGCAGCATCCGCGACAGCGAAAGGGAGTTGAGGCAAGGGCACGCCGCCGGGGACGCAAATCGTTTCTCGGCGCGTCAGTGTTAGACCGGCAACCGTTTGGACTTCGCCGTCTTCTAAAATACAGACTTTCTTTTGGCCTGCATAATTCAATGCGGCGGCGATAACATTTCGTCCCAGATCTGCGCGGGGCGACGGCGCAATCCCAATCGTGACATGCGCGGCGGGGCCGATATAAGTTTCAATTTCTCTCAGGCCGATCGCACTTAAGACCGGGCAGGTCGACAGTCCGAAAGCGAGACACAGGGTTTCAGACGGATTATAACGGGTCTCACGGTACCTCCACTTTGCGAACTTCGTCTCTTCGCTATTGTCAGACAGATCCGCGTAATGGATGCCATGCTTAATGCAATACTCCACGAGATTGAAAACGCTATAGGTCTGAAACGGGCCGGACGCATCCACAATGAGGTCCGGTTTAAAATCGATGTATATTTTATTTCGGTCTAGCTTTAGCGGTGTGAATCTGGCCGCGCCGGAGAGTTTGGAACAGGCGGCTTTGGCTTTCTCGAAATTGCGCCCCGCCAGAATTAACTCCAGCTCCGCTTCCCCCGACAGACGCTCGGCAATCCCGAACCCAAACGTGCCATATCCGCCGATGATGAGAACTTTCATGTTTGCCCCTGATGACACGAACCATATTCTATAAGCCTGCCTAACGGCTCATGAGTTTCATTGCGACACTTGCTTGCTTTGCGGAACGGGGAGCCGAGTTGAGCATTAGTTTAGTGAAAAGGAGTTTTGAGATGAAAAGCCGACAGCAACTAAAAGCCGAAGCCCGTAAATCCGCGCAGGCCGCCCCAAAGGGGAATCCAGAAATCGCGGAGGATGCAGTCGCCGAGGCGGACGGCGTGCCCGCTGGCAAGAGCCGCGTCCAACCCGTCTACAAAACGCAAGAAAAGGTGGGCGGAGAAAACACCCACCGCGAAAAATCTGAACCGGTTAGTGAATTTGATGACCCGGCTGGCAATACGGTTTAACCCCGCAACCGACCGCCGGCTTTCATAACTTTCTCAACGATTTTACTACTGACGGCTTCGATATCGGCGTCGGTCAGCGTGGCGTCTTTCGGCGTTAGGACTACGTCGATCGCGAGGCTTTTCTGCCCATCGTCAACGCCTTTGCCGCGGTAGACGTCGAATAGGCTCACGCCTGTGATCAGCTGCTTATCTGCGCCTTTAGCGGCTTTCAGAATATCTCCGGCCTGCACGCTTTCATCGACGATAAAGGCGAAGTCACGGTGGACGGGCATAAGGTCAGAAAGCGTGAGCGCTTTCTTGGCTTTGCTCGCGGATTTCTTTCCCTTTGCTTTATTTCTGGGCGCAGGCAAATTATCCGGCGCGATTTCAAATCCAACGACACGTCCTTCAATGCCGAGGGTCTTCAAGGCACGCGGATGGATTTCCCCGAAACTGGCGAGCACATTTTTCGGGCCTAATCGCAGAGACGCGGAGCGCCCCGGATGCCAATAGCTGCCGACAGCCTCCATAACTTGCAGGTTATCCGTATTCGCGCCCATAACGTTCAGAGCTGCGATGACGTCTGCTTTCGCGGTCAGAGCCGTGATCTCATCCGCTCCCGACCAATCGCGGGCCGGCTCAACGCGGCGCATCCCTGCGAGGGAAAGCGATTGCTCATCGGGGGCAGTACCTTGGAAGATTGGGCCGAGTTCGAAAAGGGCCGCGCCGGGATAGCCTTGATTGGCGCTGCGCTGTCCGGCCAACAAAAGATGAATGAGCGCGCTCGGGCGCATCCAATTCAAATCATTCGAAATCGGGTTATCTAGCGCGAGTACGTCCTGTCCGCCGTCAAAGCTTTCCGCATGTTCCTTCAAAACGAAGGACCACGTAATGGCTTCGGACAATCCGCGCCCGGCCAATGCACGGCGCGCGAGGCGCGTGCGATTCTGGGTCAAGGTTGCAGTGGGTTCGCGGCGTCCAGGCAAAGGCGGCAAGCTGATGGCTTCGAGATTATGAAAGCCGTGAATGCGTGCGATTTCTTCAACAAGGTCCGCGCCTTCTGTGGCGTCGCGGCGGAAAGAGGGCACGGTGACTGTCCAATCTTTGCCGACTGAAAAGCCGAGATCCGTCAGAATTTTCTCCATCTCTTTGTCGGAAAGTTTCAGCCCCGTGAGACGCTCATTCAGAGCCGTGTCGAATTTGATGGCGAGTGGGTCGGCAGGGATTTCGCCGGCAACTACAATCTCGCTGGCTTCGCCGCCGCAGATATCCAGTACCATGCGTGTCGCGTGTTCCGCACCGTCAATGAGGCCGCCTGTGTCCACACCGCGTTCAAAACGATATTTTGCGTCGGAATTCACCGCCATACGTTTGGCGGAGCGGCGGATGGTGAGCGGGTCGAAATAAGCGCTCTCAATTAGGATATCCGTTGTGCTCTCATCACATCCTGTTGTGACGCCGCCAATAATACCGCCGAGACCCAAAATGCCGGAGGCATCCGTAATTGCGACATCAGCCTCAGTGGCCGTGTAGGATTTATCATCCAAAGCCTCGAACGCTTCGTCTTTGCCTCGGCGAACCGTAATTGCGCCATTGACTTTATCGAGGTCGTAGAAATGCAATGGGCGCGCACGGTCATAAGTGATGAAGTTTGTGATATCGACAAGCGCCGAAATCGGGCGCAGGCCAATAGATTTTAATTGGTCCTGTAACCATTGCGGCGATGGCCCGTTCTTCACGCCTTTAACGACGCGCCCTACAAAAGCAGGACAGCCATCAGTGTCTTCAATTTCGATATTTTGCGCGCAAGGGAATGTGCCTTTGACAGATTCAATCTCCGGCGTAATTAATTCACCCAATCCAACAGCGGCAAGGTCGCGAGCGATGGAATTGACGCCGAGCCAGTCTGGGCGGTTTGGGGTGACTTCAAAATCAATGACGGGATCATTCAACCCCAACGCATCGGCGAGGGGCATGCCCATTTCCAGCTTGCTATCAAGGTCCATGATACCATCAGACTCTTCGCCGCAATCCAGCTCTTTGGAGGAGCACATCATGCCTGAACTCTCAACGCCGCGAATTTTGCGGGGCTTCTTATCGAGGCTGAAATCGGCGCCCGGAATATAGGCGCCCATCGGGGCATAGGCGACGGTCATATCGGCGCGTGCATTGGGCGCGCCGCAGACAATTGTTTTCACCCCGTCGCGCGTGTCGACTGTGCAGACCCGCAGCTTATCCGCATCGGGATGTTTCTCGGCGGTGAGGACTTTACCCACGGAAAAGGCGGCGAGCTTATCGGCGGGGTTTTCGATCTCTTCGACCTCAAGCCCTGCAAGCGTCATCGCCTCGGCGACCTGCTCAATCGTTGCATCAGTTTTCAGATGGCGTTTCAGCCAGGAGAGGGTGAATTTCATGGCTTAATTATCCTGATCGGCGGAGGCGGTATTGCGCGTCTCACGCCATTCTTCAAAGACGTCTTTAGGGGCACCGTTTATGCCGCAGCTTTTCGTGGGTTCGGGAGGTTTGCGGTCTACAAACGACACCGTCCAGCAATCTTCAAAAACGGAGCAATAACACACTTTGATATCTGCACCTGAAAGCGGGACGCCAAGCTTGCCGGAAAAGTAATCATTTGCGCGAGCTTGAAACGGATTTTTGATCACGTTGGAGTGTGTAACAACGCTGTCTCCGGCGCGCAGATAGTTCACAGCCTCGCCATTTATGACTTCGGCCCATTCCGTCATTCTTGGACTCATAACTGCGGATTGAAATGTCGACTCATTGGCCGGCTCGCCATTCACAAAGGCCTCTACTGAGCGAATATCAGCCAGACCGACACCAACATTGTCTAACTTGACAGAGAAGGTGAGAGGCGCGCCAGATGTATTATACCCTAGATCAATATCAATGATTGGCATGACGCGCGCTTTCTGCGTTTCCTGATTCATTTTGAATGTCGCGCGGGAGGTCATGATGCCGACGAAAGACAAAAGCAGAGCGACAAGGCCGGTCATCAAGCCAATATCAATGCGTTTCAGGATTGATTGATGTGGTTCTTTTGAGAGGTCGAGCCCGGTAGATTCAGAAGGCCCGCTCATGACAGACCGCTCGCTAAATTCGCCTGCACGAGCGGATCGAACCCGTAATGCGCTAACCAACGCGGATCGCTTGCAAACATATCACGTAGGTCCGGCATGCCGTATTTGAGCATAGCGAGGCGGTCGACGCCCATGCCGAAGGCAAAACCTTGATACTCATCCGGGTCGAGGTCGCAGGCGCGCAACACATTAGGATGGACCATACCGCAGCCGAGGATTTCCATCCAGCTCTCGCCTTGGCCAATTTTAATGGCCGCGCCGTCCCGTTCATAGCGTACATCCATTTCCGCGCTCGGTTCCGTGAAGGGGAAATGATGAGGTCGGAATTGCACGTCGACATCAGTCTCGAAAAAGGCACTGACGAAATCCATCAGCACACCTTTGAGGTGGCCCATATGAATGCCTTTGTCGATGACGAGACCTTCGACCTGATGAAACATCGGCGTGT
>Ga0209187_1001345_pt1 | contig 29167 bp, 23 predicted proteins | sample BantaG_FD_187430 | JGI IMG/M metagenome (GOLD analysis project Ga0209187, IMG submission 187430) | Marine algal microbial communities from Bantry Bay, Ireland - BantryBay_4 metaG (SPAdes) (version 2) | ecosystem: Host-associated > Algae > Red algae > Unclassified | place: Bantry Bay, Ireland...
CGATCCGGATGGCGGTACTCCCGGCCGGATAAACTCAGTACTGAATAATACCCCGGACAATACACCTCCTACGGTTGTCTCCGCCACGGCTATTTCTAACTTAAATTTATCTATCCTATTTAGTGAAGTTATGTCTGAGTCGGAAGCAGAAGATCCAGCCAACTATCTAATTACGCCAGGTAATTTTTCTCCAACTTCCGTAACCCTTAACGAGCAAGGTACCACGGCTACCGCAATTTTTGCCAATAGTTTTGTAGATCGTCAGGAATATAACCTTACGGTGAATTCAGTGAGTGACTGTGTAGGAAATCCTATTATGGGAAATAATACCGCTTCTTTTGCTTTTTTTCTAACCAGTCCCGCCGAACGGTATGATATCATTATCAACGAAATTTATGCGGCTCCATCTCCTTCTCACGGGTTGCCAGAATTGGAATTTGTAGAATTGTACAACCGTAGTGACAAAGCAATTAACCTGGAGAATTATACTTTTGACGAGGGGAGTAGCAGCGGTAATACTTTGCCTTTTTTTGTGCTGCTTCCGGATGCTTACGTAATTTTACAAAAATCAGATTTTGACGATTTCGGTATTTATGGTGATGTTATTGAATTAAATAATTTTGCGCTGACCAATGGAGGAGAATTACTTAACTTATTAGACCCACTCGGTAATACCGTTGATGCACTTCGCTACGATGACGACTGGTACGTAAATGGTCGTTCGGCAGGCTATTCGCTAGAACGTATCGATCCCGATAATATTTGCCTCAACGGAGCGGCAGACTGGAGCAGTAGTTTTGCGGATATTGGAGGTACCCCCGGAACTAGAAACAATATTTTTGATCAAAGTAATCCCAATAATGACGGTCCGGAATTAACGAAAGTATACTTGGATCGAGATTTCCCTAACCAGGTTATTTTAAGTTTTGATCAAGCACTTGATGAGATGACCGCTAATGATTTAGCTAATTACGGATTGAGTCCAACCGACCTTTCCATTATCAATGCGATCCCGGTTGCACCTCTTTTTAATGAAGTAAACATTATATTGAACAATGCGGCAACTGCTCAAACTATTTATACTATAGAGGCCGAAATTTCCAGTTGTAAAAATAATTCTTCTTCCATAGATCAATCCGGGAGATTTGCGATTTCCGAGGAAATTGCGCCGGGAGATTTAATCTTGAATGAGGCCTTGGTTAATCCATTTACGAGCGGAAGTCGTTTTATAGAACTTTATAATAAGAGTGATAAAGTAGTGGATCTCCGGGATTTATTTTTAGCTAAAAGAATTGGTCTCGACTCACTGGGTTTTGATGAAGAAGTAGAAACGCCTTGCCTGTTTTTTCCTAACAATTATATCGTATTGACACCCAATCCAGAAGATATTCTGGCACGCTATGAAGTGGAAAACCCCAATGCACTGGTAACAACTGGTGTTCCCAGCTACGACGACGACGAAGATCAAATTGTCTTATTAACGCTGGGATCAGTGGTAGTGGACGAGCTTGCGTATACCCGCGCTTTTAATAACGCCCTCCTCGATGATCGTAACGGCGTATCTTTAGAAAGGATTAATCTCGATGAAGCGACCCAGAATATAGGCAACTGGGCTTCCGCTGCGGAAACAGCAGGATTTGCGACCCCTACTTACCAAAATTCTCAATTTTCTGAACGAATTGGAATCATCAACGAAAACAAGTTTATTACGCTGCCTGAAACGACTATTTCTCCGGATGGAGATGGATTTCAAGATGCCCTCATTATTGCTTACCAGACGACAGATCCTGGTTTTTTAGCCAACATACGAATCTATGATGCCCATGGACGACTGATTAAAAAACTCAATCAACAAACCTTAATCGCCGCCGAAGGTAGCCTGAAATGGGATGGCAGTACGGACGACGAAGAGAAAGCATCCATTGGAATTTATGTACTGGTAGCGGAGTTTATTCATCCCGATGGAAGGGTTCAGACCGACAAAGAAACCATCGTAGTCGCTGGAAGATTAGAATAAACTTTCATAGAATCTTAAATTTGCTTAAATTTGTTATCAAAGAAATATGAAGGCTTTGCGGATTACCTGTCAATCCTTCTCTTTTACCCCCTATTCAACCCTGACATCTACACGTTGATTTCCTAAAGACCAGTTCCTTTAACCCCGGAAAATTATGGTTCCACCTTCTTATATTAAAAACACTTAATATATTCGCGTTACTATGGTTACTAAAATTCTCAATTATCGTTATATTCAGGTAATCATCTCCGCATTTATAGTGCTGGGGGCTCTATTTTGTGTATTCACCCCAAACTATTATCTGTTCAAGATGGGGAGTGAATTCGCAATTCAAATTATGCTAGGTTATCTGGTTGGAGGTTTTATCTTTCTGTATTTTCAACAACCTAAGCTTACTTTTACTAGTTTTGCCTGCTGTGCCGGTTTGTGTTTATTTTTAAAACATTCCACTAATACCGAAATGAAGGCTCCGATTATCACGGACTCAGAAATCGTGAATATTGCCCATTTCAACCTTTCTTCAACTGGTTCAGATTACGAAAAAACTATTAAAAGTATTATCGAATCAGACGCTGATCTTGTATCAATTCAGGAGTTAACCCCTGACTGGTTGCCAGTACTAGAGTCTGGACTTTCCGAAAAGTATCCGTATTCCTCCAGTATCGTCCGGATGGATCCTTTTGGAATAGCCATATTATCCAAACGTCCAATGCTAAATGTGGATACTTTCTACTACCAGAATATTCCAAATCTTGCGGGAACGCTAACCTGTGAAAATGGCAAAAAAGATTTACATTTTATTGCTGCACACACCACTCCTCCACTTTACCAAAAGGCACACACGCACATGCAGGAACACTTGGAATTGATTGGCGATTATATTAACAAAATCGACCTTCCGGTCGTTACCATAGGAGATTTTTACGCACCCCCCTGGTGCCGGGAAATACAGGATTTAAAATATGCTGCTGGACTAAACGATAGCCGTAGAACTGCCAAACTAATTGTTTCTCAGCTTTTTGAAAATCCCGTTGATTATATTCTACATTCTAATCAACTAACTTGTATTAACTTTGAATCTATTACTAATCAAGCAGGAGAACATATTGGCATTGAGGGAGCTTACCAGTTTAATTCTCCAATTGAACAGTAGACTTGTTTTGCCTGACATCACTGTGCCTGCCAGTCTAATACTAACCAATGTCTATCTTAAAAAAGAGAATTGACAGTTTTCGCTTTGCTTTCAAAGGATTAGCGGACTTGTTTATTTCCCAACCCAATGCTCGCATTCACGGGATAGTGGCCGTTATTGCTCTGATATTAGGTGGAATATTGGGACTTTCAAAAATAGAATGGTGTCTGATCATACTAAGTATTTTTGCGGTTTTATCGGCCGAAGCATTTAATACCGCCCTGGAATATCTCACGGATTTAGTCTCCCCAGAATACCATATATTAGCAGGAAAAACCAAAGATGTTGCGGCAGCAGGTGTACTATTAACGGCGATTGGTGCGTTCATCATTGGCGTAGTAATTTATGCTCCCAAAATTCTACTCTATTTAAATATAGATATCTAAGGAATGTTGACAAAATAAAGGAAGCATTTTTCCACAATAATGCTGCAAATAAAAATTGATGAATACCCGACTACTTTTTTCTTATTTTTTATTTTTTATTTTAAGCAATACACAGCTTCTTTCCCAAGAACAACTAGGCTTAAGACTAGATAATTTCAGCGGAGTCAATGGTATTCTTTTAAATCCAGCCGCTAACCTTACTTCTCCTTTTCGATTTGATGTTAATTTAGTCAGTGCGGATGTTTTCGTTGATAATAACTATGGTCATATTCGAAATACCCACCTTTTTCATTTTATTAAAAACGGTCAAGATCCAGATAATTTGATTGATGCGGTTTATCTACCTAACGATATCAGAACGAGAGATTCGTGGTTGCTCTTTGATTATTTTGATAATGAAAAACTGAAATACGCCTCGGCCTCCGTACATCTGATGGGTCCCTCTTTTAGTATTAAGCTTAATAATGGGTATTCATTCAGTTTTATCTCCGCCTTACGAGCAGCGGGTTCAACTCATCGGGTACCTTCTAATGCAGCTTTTTATCACATTGATCGAATTCCTTTTGAGGAAGCCATTGATATTGCACCAATAAATGCGGCAGGAATGGTTTGGAGTGAATACGGGATCAATTTTGCTCCCGCTTTTTATACTTATAATGGTAAACTGAGTTTTGGAATTACGGCGAAGTATCTCACCGGTTACGAAGGAGCTTTTGTGGAAATACCCAACACTTTACAAATCACTCAGTTTCCTGGCGATAGTTTATTACTGGAAAATGCACTGATAAATTTTGGGTTTACCGATTCAAATACCAATACCGATATTGATCCAGCCGTTCGCAAAAATGGTCAGGGCTTTAGCTTTGATATAGGGGCAGTTATGACTATTGAGGGAGATGAAGACGGCTATATCTGGCGCTTGGGGGCCAGTATTCTAGATATTGGACAAATAAATTTTTCTAAAAACACCCAATTGCACCAAATCAATCAACCTACTGACACTTTGTTAGGAATATTACCCATTGACGATTACGACAACGACTTTGCAGATTTAACGGACTACGTAAGTCTTCTGAGTAGTCAAACACTCGGAGATCCACTCGCTTCCAGAATGGGCGACCGCTTTTCTATCGGACTTCCTACTGCCTTAAGTTTGCAGGCAGATTACCAATTTTATCCTGATTTTTATGTGAATGCTACACTGGTACAACGACTAAAATTCAATACCCGGGCAATTGGCCGGGATAATATCCTGGCGGTGACTCCCCGTTACAGCTCTAGATGGATTTCTGGCTCTCTATCCTTACTCTTACGTAATTATCAACAGTTAAGAACCGGATTTTCGGTTCGACTTGCCTGGTTTATCATCGGATCAGATAACTTGGGCAGCTGGATCGGAAAATCTACCTTTACGGGAACGGATATATTCTTTGGAATAAAAGTCAATCCTTTTCGTACGGGTCCCTGGAACTTCTCTTCCGGTAGAGGTAAAGGAACAAAGTGTTATGATTTTTAACTTCTCTTTTTATAGGCTTGCTCAGTCCTACTATACTTGGAATAATCCTTGCTTTGTATTTTATGAAGCTTTCTAAGGCAATTTATAAGCTTTCTAACTTACATAACGTGAAAAACTACCTATACAACCAATTTAATGGCAATTGTAATGTCACAATTTCAACAAAAACAGATATTAAGTAAATTGAAAATTGGGTAATTTATGATTCATAAGTAACACGATATGTATTCACTAAAAAGTATGACCAGATTATTATTAATATTAACCGTTTCAGTTATTCTTCCCCTCTCGGGAATGATGGCACATGGATTTGGGATTGCTCCCATTGAAGGAGATCCGGTTATTGAATGTAAAAAATCAATTAACGAAGTACCCATGCGTTTGACACGCAAATTCAAAAGAGATGCCGCACGACTGGCCCTTAGAATTGAAGCGAGTAAGGAGGATCTTAGATATCAAAATATCATTATTCCAAAATCCAACGTGGAAAACATCTACGAAATACTGACCAACATTTATGTAAATAATGAAACGGCGCAGTCTATCTCTAAATGTAACGTTCATACTTTTCCAAATCCTTCCATTGATCACCTGGTCATTATTTTTGATCGAGAAATCGAATGGGCCGAACCTTTACTGGACGGTATCAGCGAAACAGATAGTGACGAATTCAACGCTTTACTGGAAGATTATGACCTCATCATCGATAAACACGTTCAGTGGGATGACGAAAACGACGCAATTACCTTGCGTTCCCGAGAACCCTTAAATATGTCGGCACTGGCCAATGAGTTTTATAATATTGAAGGTGTAAAATCTATCGACCTGGGAATTCCTAAAATTGGTGGAAACGATATTAGTATTCAAAGAATCAACAAAGGCTGGGAAGTGCAGTATATTCTGCGTTTTGGGTCTTATATCAGCGGAAAAGGAAAAGTACATATCTGGACTTATAATGCGATGGACGATGGAAATGTCCACTTTGTGAACGAAAGTGGCGATCCAGTTCCAGAATGGATGCGGTGCCACTTTAGACCCGTTCCACTAGCACATTCCAATGTTTTTAATGGATAAAAAATAAAAAAAACTAAGAGGAAAGCGTTTGTAGTCTGAGATGGATTACAAACGCTTTTTGTTTTTAGCCGTTGGCTTCACTATATATGTGAATATCAAATAACTTTATTAACCATCGAGGCAATTCAAGGACTGTGATAAATACAACTATGTCTCTTCACGTTTTAGGGAAGCCAATAGCAAAGTTTGGCTAAAGTCGAGCTTATGTCTTTATAATTATCTAAATTGCACAAATCAAAAGCTTTTTTAAAATTTAATCATTGGAACACTACCGAGATACCTACAAATATCAGGGGCTGCGCAAAAAACTAGTAGAGGAACTGAGGCAAAAAGGCATCAAAGACGGAGCAGTACTCCGGGCTTTTGAAAGGATACCTCGCCATTTCTTTTTTGAAAAGGCTTTTGCCGAATGGGCCTATCAGAATAAAGCTTTTCCAATTGGTAAAGGACAAACGATTTCACAACCGTATACCGTCGCTTTTCAAACAGAATTGCTGAATATAAAAAAAAGAGAAACCGTCATGGAGATCGGGACTGGGTCAGGATTTCAAGCTGCCGTACTCGCAACACTAGGAGCTCGGGTCTACACTATCGAACGACACGAAACCCTACATATCGCTGCCAAACAACGCCTCAAAAGAATGGGTTACGCCGGTATCCGCTTTTATTTTAAAGACGGTTATAAAGGTTTGCCCGAATTTGCCCCATTTGACAAAATTCTGGTTACTGCCGCTGCCCTGGAAGTTCCACAAGTTCTAAAAAAACAATTAAAAGTAGGTGGAAAATTAGTCGTTCCGGTCGGTGATGCAAAAGAACAAAAAATGCTGTTAATCACCCGATTGGACCAACAGCGTTTTGAGGAAAAAGAATTAGGAAATTTTAAGTTCGTGCCTTTCTTAAAAGGGATTTCTCGTAAGTAAGGAATGAGTTAATAATAAATTTACGTTTTTGGCTTGATCTTTTTGCCGCTAGTCTCGTTAAAAAGCCTCGTGATAGCGCGGCTATGTCTGCGTTTTTTGCCTCGTTCAGTCCCAAAATTCATCCAAATTCTACCAGACGCTATTAACTGGAAGGACTACTAAGCGCTCTTAATCAACTTTTCTTCCTCTCGCAGTTCTGGTTTTTACGGATACCTTCCGCACCTTTTTCAGGTCAACCATAAGCGCTGCGTACGCACTCGATGAAGGCGTATAAAAAGGCTTCCCATCGTAGGTCACCGTTCCTTGGTTACGTTTCCACTCTGAAGCCAAGAGTATATATCGATTTCCCGCCTTAGGGTTGGGTCCAAACATCAAAAAACGATCATCACTCGTCTCAAAACTAACCGCAAAACGCTTTTCTTTAGGCATAAAAACGAGTACCCCTGGTGTCTTTTTGCGAATAACTATTTCTTCGACCTTGCGTCCATCCACCATTTTTATTTCTCCCCCTTCGATCCGGGAATTTCCCGTGTTAGCTTCCCGGCGCAAAACAACATCGTCCGAAAGATAAAATTGTACCTGCTTTAACTCATCTTCGGTCCAGTTATTGCTATCATATAATTGTTGAGTAAACGGAGAAAGCCGGGGACTACAGCCAACCACAACAAATAAACTACCGAGAAGAAAGATTATATACGATATTTGTTTCATAACTTTAATGGGTTTTGTAATAAAAAAATATTGTTGCGCTATGCAATAGTAACGAATTATACACGTCTTTTCACTTTCAAAAACTACTCTTTAACGATACCTTAACGACCAGCTTAGCTCGTTAAGGAAGGTAGAAATAACACACAATCACCAAAAATTATTTCACTATGATAAGAAAACACTTTATACCATCAAAGATATTATTAAAATCACTTTTTTGTGCCCTTTCGTTTGTTTTCGTGTCTGTTTACTCAAACGCGGAGGTTACCTACGCCTTGCCACTCTCGGGTGCAGAATTTCAAATTGGTAATATGCTCGAATGGTCTACTTCTTTAGAGCTAAACAACGAAAGATTTATTATTCAGCGATCTTTGGACGGGATTGGCTACGAAGATATTGGACGGGTAGATGCAGTCGGACTCTCCAACGAAGAAACACCCTATCATTTTATGGATATCGGGATCAACGATCAAAAAGCCTACTACCGGCTTAAGCAGATTGATGACGATGGAACCGCCAGTTATTCACAGACCGCGCTGGTAAATAAAAAGATGGAAAACAAATTTATGGTCATGTCTATGAGTAGTCCTGAAACGATAAAGCAATTTGAAATCGCTATTGACTTTTCGGAAGCGGGCGTGATAGAATACCAGCTTTGTTCACTGAGTGGAGAAAAGATTAAAGAAGTAGAACAATCTGTCAGTCCAGGACTCAATAGCTTATTTTTTAATTTAGAAAATGAGCACGAAGGTATTTATAAAATACACATCAAAATGGGCGAAGAAGAAGAAACACTCGTCATCAGAAAGGTACTTGACGAGATAAAAAGCAAACCAAATGTTGCTAGTAAAAATGATCAAATGGGCGGATAACCCCTGCCTATTTTGGTTATTAAAGCTCCACAAATTCTGTTTGTCGGAGCTTTTTTATTAAACAACCTTTTACATAGTCCTATTTCCCTTACGCCATCTTTCTACGATCCCGAAAAAAATTGGTCAATAATACCTTTGACTCTTCCATCATAATTCCAAATTCTACCTTCGTTTTTGGATGTAACATCCGTTTCCCAAATTGCATAAACCCTCTTTTATCATCACTAGTCCCATACACCAGTCGATCTAATTGTGCCCAGGCCAAGGCCCCCGCACACATCGCACATGGTTCCAAGGTGACATAGAGCGTACAATCTTCCAAGTACTTATTCCCAAGATGAGCTGCCGCTGCAGTCAAAGCAATAATTTCAGCGTGAGCGGTCACATCAGTCAGTTGCTCGGTGTTGTTATGAGCCCGTGCAATGATTCGTTCATTGCTCACGACTACCGCTCCAACGGGTATTTCTCCCAATTCGTAGGCCTTTTCAGCCTCCAGTAAGGCTTGTCGCATAAAATAATTATCATCAAATACCCTTATCATGTTAGTATAAATTTATCAATTAGTGAATATTTAGCTTGTTTTAGTCAACTTGGGGTAACTTCTTTTTAAAAAACTACTCCAAAAATAGTTTTTCTTTTTTCAATAAAATATCTTTGCGCATGGAAACCATAAAAATACCGTTAACGCAAACCTCTCAACAAAAATTTTTGGGGGAGGCACTAACCTATGACGACGTTCTGCTCGTCCCCGCTTATTCTGAAGTCCTTCCCCGTGAAGTTGATATCAGTACCCAGCTTACCCGCAATATACGAATCAATGTTCCTATCGTTTCAGCAGCGATGGATACCGTGACGGACGCCGGTCTGGCCATTGCTATCGCCCGTCAGGGAGGTATTGGTATTGTCCATAAAAATATGAGTATTGCCGAACAGGCTGCACAGGTTCGAAAAGTAAAACGATCCGAAAGCGGAATGATCATCGATCCGGTTACCCTACGCGGGGATGCCTTAGTCGGTGATGCCCTGGCTTTGATGCGTCAGCATAAAATTGGTGGAATTCCGATCGTTGACGATAAAAATCAGTTAATTGGAATTCTAACCAATCGGGATTTGCGTTTCGAAACTCGTATCAACCGTCCTGTGACGGAAGTAATGACTAAACTAAATATGGTTACTGCTCCGGTCGGTACGACCTTGCAACAGGCCAGAGCCATCTTACAACAACATAAGATTGAAAAGCTCCCCGTAGTAGATGAAGACCAAAAGCTGGCTGGATTGATCACCTACCGGGATATTATGAAGGTGGAGGATTACCCTATTTCTTGTAAAGATTCTTACGGTCGACTAGTGGTCGGAGCAGCTGTTGGCGTCACCCGCGATATGCTCGAACGGGTGGAGGCACTTGTCAATGTAGCCGTGGATGTGATCTGCGTAGATACCGCACACGGACATTCCCGGGGTGTACTAGACGCGATCCGCGAAGTCAAAAAGAATTTTCCTGATCTCGATGTCATCGGTGGTAACGTTGCCACCGGAGCGGGTGCTAAAGCGCTCGTAGATGCGGGTGCAGATGGGGTCAAAGTAGGGGTTGGTCCGGGTAGTATCTGCACCACCCGAGTCATTGCGGGGGTAGGAATGCCTCAGTTATCGGCCATCCACGAGGCCAGCAAAGCCATTGAAGGCAGCGGAGTGCCCATCATCGGAGATGGTGGAATTCGATATACGGGAGATATTGCTAAAGCAGTGGTGGCCGGAGCCAGTACAATCATGGCCGGTTCCTTATTTGCGGGCGTAGAAGAAGCACCGGGTGAAACGATTATTTATGATGGTAGAAAATTTAAAATTTACCGAGGAATGGGATCTTTAGGGGCCATGGAAATGGGATCGAAGGATCGTTATTTTCAGGATGTAGAAGATGATATTAAGAAACTAGTACCAGAAGGAATTGAAGGACGCGTGCCGTATAAAGGTACCTTGGCGGAAGTGATGGTACAGTATATTGGCGGCTTACGAGCCGGAATGGGTTACTGCGGAGCTGCTAATATGGAAGAGATGAAAAAAGCCAGTTTTGTAAAAATCACGGCTGCCGGTTATGCAGAAAGTCATCCACACAATATTACCATTACTAAAGAGGCACCCAATTATTCCAGATAAAAAAATAAAATATCAACGCCTGCCTCGTTCTTTTTTTCTTAAGGAGGACGTCGTAGAAGTGAGCCGTCAACTGCTGGGCAAATATTTGGTTACTCAAATTGACGGCCAGTGTACTGCCGGAAAAATCATTGAAACAGAAGCTTACCGAGCCGATGGCGACAAGGCCTGCCACGCTTATAACAACCGACGGACCAAAAGAACCGAGGTAATGTTTTGGCAAGGCGGTACAGCTTATGTATATTTATGTTATGGTATTCATCACCTTTTCAACATTGTTACGGGACCCACCGAAAATGCACAGGCGGTATTGATTCGCGCCATTACACCAGCGAATAATCTCCCGCTCATGCTGGAACGACGTGATTTTACAACTAACAAACCACAATTAACCGCAGGGCCAGGCGTTATGTCTAAGGCACTCGGCATTCAACGAACCCACACGGGGATGGATCTCTGCCAACCGGATAGTATCATTTGGGTAGAAGACCGGGGAGAGATCATTAAACCAGAAAGCATCACTGCTAGTCCAAGAGTTGGGATTGATTACGCTGAAGAGTGCGTATCCTGGCCGTGGAGATTCCGGCTTTTGTAATGAAGTTGTTTTGTTTTGAATTTTAAAATCAGACTTAATGAGTATTCTGAAATATGGATCAATAATTTTATTCTTTATTAGTTTCCTAACCTTTAGTCAGGCTCAGGATGAGAATTTGGTATTCGACAATAAAACCTACGTGGATTATATTCATACGGTACAGTTGACAACAAACAGTAGTGCTTTTACAGAACCGATTGTACAGCTTAATACCAATCAATCTTTGTCTTTTTCTTTTGATGACTTTAGCGAAGAAACCCGTAGCTATGTCTATACGATTCAACACTGTAACGCGGATTGGACGCCTTCAGACTTAACCAATCTAGATTATATAGATGGATTAATGGAAGGAGATATTGAAGAATATGATTTTTCGATCAATACCTTGACTCCATATACCCGTCATTCGATCACCCTACCCAACGACGAAATCCGCTGGACTTTATCCGGAAATTACCTTTTGAAGGTATATGATATTGAAGACGAACATAAATTAGTCATCACTCGACGATTTATGGTTTTCGAAGAAAGTCAGGTTTTCGTTAATCTTGAGTTTATTTCTGCCACCGGAAATTTCAATACCCACCAGGAAGTAAATTTTGAGGTATCCCATAATGATCTAAGAGTTGACAATCCGGCACGGGAGGTTACCGTAGTATTACGGCAAAATCAACGGTGGGATAATGCGATTTATGCCAGTCGTCCCAGATCGGAAGGAAAGCAAACCCTAAAATACAATACGCGGGGAAAATTCAGTTTTGGGGGTGGTAAGGAATTTCGTTATCTGGATTTACGATCCGTTGAACAACGGCGCCATAATGTATCCCAGATTATTGAAGAAATCGACACTTACGACGTGACGCTGTATTCGGATGAGATGCGATCCAATAAATCTTTTTTACGACAACCAGATATGAACGGCAGATTTGTAATAGAAAATAGCGATCAGTCTACCAGAGATAAAAATATCCGATCGGACTACGCAGATGTTTTATTTTCGCTAAACGTTAATCAAGAACTGGAAGAATATGATGTTTATTTGAGTGGTCAATTTACGGACTGGCAACCCGACCCGCGCTATAAAATGGTGTATAATGATGTGATTCATGCCTACGTTGCCAAACCCAAACTAAAACAAGGCGTATATGATTATATGTACGCGGTTGTTCCAAAGAAGGGTGGCACAAAAATGTATTTAACAGAACTGGAGGGAAACTGGTACGAAACAGAAAATGATTATAGTGTTTTAGTTTATTATCATCCTTTTGGTGCCCGTTATCACCGGCTGGTGGGCTATTATTTTTATAATACGGTTGACCAAAATCGAATTAACAATCGCTAAGTTTACTTTCAACAACCACTTAAAGACCCTTCGCTCCTAAACTATCTTATAGATATTCTGTGAATATTCTTTTATTTTTCCAATCCTGATCGCTATTTTGGGCCTTTTGGTCCCAATTTAGCACCCTTTAATATAATTTTTTGGTGAAGTTGTTTAAGAATAGGTTACTTGAGGGCGAAATGCTATTTTGCACAAGCAACTATTTTTCATAAATGCCAGTCATTAAGGGTGACAAAGAATATTTAATCTTGAAGTTGTTCAAAATCACTAAATTGTACACCTTCATAGTTTCTAAAACTAACTCCTTATGTTTATAAAAAAGTTTACGACCGTCTTCATTTGCTTATTATTCCTTCAGGTTGGCTTCGGACAAAAGACCTGGTCGCTAACCAAGTGTATTCAGTATGCTCAACAAAATAGCCTGAGTGTCAAGCAAGGGCAAAATCAAGTTGAACAGGCGCAACTCAGCAAGCAAGAAGCCCTCTACTCCCGCTACCCTACGGTCAATTCCAGTCTTCGTGGTGGGCTCAACTTTGGTCGAACGATTGATCCGACGACCAACAGTTTTATCTCCGAAACGGTGCTGACCAGTAGTCTGGGAGTCGACGCTGGAGTGACACTTTATAATGGTGGTAGAATCCGTAATCAAATCAAACAAAGTCAGATCAACGTGGATATTGCCGAAGCGGATAATGAACAGATTAAAAATGATTTGGCGCTCAACGTCGCCGCCGCTTATCTACAAATCCTGTTAGATCAGGAACAACTTACCAACGCTAATAATCGGCTGGTACAAACACAGGCCCAACTGACACAGACGGACCGACTGATTCGCGCGGGTACGCTACCGGAAGCCGACCGACTGGAAATTCAGGCAAATCTGGCGCGAGATGAGCAAAATATCGTTACCCAGCAAAACGCTGTAGAAATCAGTTATCTCAATCTTAAAAATTTGATGCAGATCAATCCGGATGAAGATATTAAAATTGAAAAAATAGACGAGATAAATATTCCAGTCAACGCTAATCCGGATGCTGTCGCACTGACGCAAGTATATAACCGAGCCATTGCCAACCAACCATTTATTAAGGCCGATCAGGCAAGGCTAAGCAGCGCTGATCTAGACACAGAAATTGCTAAATCACTGGGACTTCCGGTCATTACCCTTTTTGGAAATATTAATTCTTTTTATTCCAATAAAGTACCTGACATAAATAATGTCACCAATGAAGGAACTATTCGTATAGGTGATCCACAAATCGTAGTTATTGATGGAACAAATAGTGACTTACAATTTTTCCAAACAGTAGGTAGAACTTTTGGAAAACGTGGATACTTCAATCAATTGAATGACAACTTCGGTCAAAGTCTGGGGTTAAATGTCAGTATTCCTATTTATAATCAGGCACGAACCCGATTGGCAAAAGAACGTGCACAGCTAAATATTCTGAACACACAAATTGCAGCACAACAAAATAAGCAACAGTTAAAAGTTGATATTCAACGCGCCATCGCCAATGCCCGTGCCAATAAAAAACAGTTTGAAGCTTCGGAAAAAACAGTAAGCGCACTTGATCTTGCGTACTTAAATACTGAGAAAAGATATAAACTAGGAGCTGTCAATACATTCGAATATACCACCGCAAAAAACAATCTTGATCAGGCAGCTATAGATTTAATTATTGCAAAATACAACTATCTCTATTCATTACAAGTCCTTGATTTTTATCAAGGTAAACGACTGGAACTGAAGTAAGCAAGCGTAGAAAATGTTTAAGAACAAAACTGAACAAAACATCCTCCAACATGGCCAAAACGGGAAAAAACAAAATCATTATTATTTTAGTTATTCTGCTATTTTGCATGATGGCTTTTGCAGTCTATAAAAATCGTAATAAACCGAAAGGAATTGCCGTTACGACGGAAGAAGTTACCAAGCGAACCATCCGTGAGCAAGTCTCCGCCAGTGGTAAAGTTTTTCCAGAAACAGAAGTAAAAATCAGCTCCGATATTTCGGGGGAGATTGTTGAACTTTTTGTGGAAGAAGGGGACACCGTCAAATCGGGTCAGCTACTCGGGCGGATCGATGCCGATACCTATCAGGCACAAGTACAACGTAGTCAGGCGAGCGTCAGCAACGCCCGCGCCCAGGTCGCCAACAGCGAAGCGGGTATCACCCGGGCCGAAGCCATTCTCCAACAATCCGAAGCGCAGCGCGATCAGATTACGGCGCAAGCGGTAAACACTCGAATTATTCACGCTCGAAATAAAGAACTTTTTGACGAAGGAATTATTTCCTCCGCTGATTTTGACAATTCTCTTTCTACCCTCGACGGGATCGAAGCCAATCTTAAATCTGCCGAAGCTACCATTGCCTCTAATCGCGCCAATCTTGAAGCTGCTCGACAGAGCGTAAAAGCCGCAGAGTTTAACGTTAAGAGTGCACAGGCAACGTTAGGAGAGGTAAATACAAGTTTGCGTAGAACAAATATTGTGGCACCGATGGATGGAATTATTTCTCGCCTGGATGTGGAACAAGGAGAACGGGTCGTAGGAACCTTGCAGATGGCGGGAACAGAAATGATGCGAATAGCAGATTTGAGTACGATCGAAGTACAGGTGGATGTCAGCGAAAATGATGTGCTGCGCGTCAACGTAGGCGATCCGGCCGAAATTGAAGTGGATGCCTATATAGACCAAAAATTTACAGGATACGTAACCGAAATTGCCAACTCTGCAACCAATAGTACCGCCACCACTTTAACGACAGATCAGGTGACTAACTTCGTTGTAAAAATCAGAATTAACCCGGATTCTTACCGCGAAATGATGGCTAAAAGCGGTCGTTTTCCGTTTCGTCCGGGAATGTCCGCTTCGGTAGATATTAATACCAATACCGAAGAGGATGTGCTAACGATTCCTATTCAGGCCGTAACGACGCGAGACCTCAATCAGACAGGAAAGAAAAAATTTGGAAAGAAAAAAGAAAAAAAGAAAGAGGTGGAAGAGAATATCCAGGAAGTGGTTTTTGTGATGGAGGCAGATACGGCTCGCATGGTTCAGGTAAAAACAGGAATTCAAGATGATAAATATATTCAGATTTTGGATGGGTTAACTGAAGAGATGGAGATTATTGAGGGTCCTTATAGTGTGGTGTCGAAGAAGTTGGAACAGGGTGAGGAGTTGAGGGTGGAGGAGTAGGATGAATAATGGCTCTGCTGGCGTAGAAATAATGAATAACGAGACTGCTCTGAAATGTGTTTTTTTTCGCAGAGAACGCGGAGACGCAGAGACATTTTAACGTGTAAATCTTATACTGCAGAAAGTTTTGTCTCGCAGAGAGGCAAAGAGCGCAGAGTGATCGTGTTTATCTTTTAACGTGATTGACTTATGAGTGAATCGGGATGATTAAAAACAAAAACAAATCTTATCAACGCATTAATTCTATTCATCAAAAACCCTGAAAAAGGAAAGGTAAAAACGAGGCTGGCAAAGACGGTGGGAGACGATCGGGCTTTGGCGATTTATAAAGCCTTGCTGGAGCATACGCGTAAGTTGACATTACCGATGGACGTTACGCGTTTTCTTTTTTATAGTAATGAAATTAATTTTGAGGACGACTGGTCAGCCGCGGATTTTCAGAAAGAAGTACAGGTGAGTGGAGGTTTGGGAGATCGAATGAAAGCGGCGTTTGTGAAGGCGTTTGAAGATCACGATCGGGTGTTGATTATCGGAAGCGATTGTGCGAGTTTGACGACGGAAATTATTGAAGCTGGTTTTGTGGCGTTGGAGCAACATGATTTTGTGCTGGGTCCAGCTTTGGATGGTGGTTATTATTTATTGGGGATGAAACAATATACGCCCGCACTTTTTGAAGCAGTACCGTGGAGTACGGAGACCGTTGGTCAGATTACACGCGACCGGATAGAGGCGATGGGTAAATCCTGTTTTATACTTCCAGCATTAAGTGATATTGATTTTGAGGAAGATTGGGAGAAATGGGGATGGAAGATATAAGAAAACTTCAATGACAATTTCAATATCAACCTCAATTTTCTCTTTAACGTGAATGGGCAGCTTTAACGAGTAGCGTTTGAGTATCAATTTATTTGAAGGAAAATGAATATTTGTTTAAAGCAAAGTAAAAACCCCTATTATTTTCGTTGAACCTTTATTTTTTGAAAAAAGGGATTCAACTGAATAATAGGGGTTTATTTATTCCTGTAAAAGGAAGACTTGGGATTACAACTCTCCGTACATAATTTCACCCGCTTCGTTGGCGTATCGCGCGCGAATCAGTTCTTTCATTTCCTTACGGGCAAAAAATATCCGACTCTTGATCGTACCGAGGGGCGTATCGAGTTTTTGGGCAATCTCTTCGTAGGCATAACCTTTATAATACATTAAAAACGGGATACTAAATTTCTTATCCAGTTGTTCGATAATTTGATGAATCTCCTCCATCATAATTGCGGATTCTCCGGTGTTAAATGCTTGTGGCTTTTCTGCAAAGATGGACGTAATTTTTAAACTAATATATTTCATAAATCGTTTTTTGCGACGATAATTATTGATAAAAGTATTGCGCATGATCGTTTTGATCCACGCGTTAAAATTGGTTCCACCCCGAAATTTATCTTTGTTTTTCAACGCCAGAAAAATCGTTTCTTGTACCAGGTCATTAGCGTCTTCGTAATTTTGTGTCAGTCGGTATGCGAAAGCTTTCAGGCTTGGGTTATTTTCAGTAATTTTATTCGTTATATCCATTAGTCAATTGTTTTAGATTGAGAAGTTGTTTAATAGCTTAGGAATGAGTTAATGTCAAATTAGCATAAAACCACACTTTAAAATTTATATTTCGACTAATGTCCTCAAAAAAACGATAAACAAAACATTGAAGTTGTTAAAGCATGTCCACAGAAAGTGAGGTTAAGTGCTTGTTTGTCAAGACGAGGCCGATAAATTTGTGAAATGACTGAATGAACCCGCCGCAGGGTGATGCACGACAGTGCATCAATGAGGGAACCGCAACTATTGTGTTTTATTCTTAAATAACTTCTAACAATCAAAACGATGCGATATTTTATTGAACTGAGTTATAATGGTACCAATTACTGCGGCTGGCAGGTGCAACCCCACCACATGTCGGTTCAGCAAAAGATCGAGGATTGCCTTGCGACGGTGCTTCGGATCAAAACGCCCGTAGTAGGTTGTGGACGTACGGATAGCGGCGTACACGCCAGCCAGTATTTTCTGCATTTTGACCATCCTTCTCTACTGCCTGATAATTTTATGAGTCGGATCAATAAAGTCCTTCCTCCCGATATTGCTTTCTACGATCTAAAACAAGTGACCGACGAGGCGCACACCCGCTTTGACGCTACTTTGCGGGCATACGAATATCATCTGGGCTTTCGCAAAGATCCTTTTCATCAACAAACCAGTTATTATTTTCCACAGTGGAAAAAACTGGATATTGATAAGATGCAGAAAGCCGCGAATTTGTTGGCTGAGTACTCCGCTTTTTATACCTTTTGTAAATCGAATACCGAAGTCAAAACCATGAATTGTACGATTATGGATAGCCGCTGGATGTCGGACTCAGATGGACAGGGGATGACTTACCACGTGGCAGCCAACCGCTTTTTAAGGGGAATGGTCCGATTAATTGTTGGGATGTGTCTGAATGTAGGAATGAATAAACTTAAACTTGACACCGTAAGAACCGCGCTCGATCAGCAAGAAAGACTTACCAAGAGTCTAAGCGCTCCACCCCACGGATTGTTTTTGACGAAAGTAGAATATCCGGAGGGTGAGTTTTGAGTTTTGGGTTGGTTTGGTGTTAAGAAATGAGTTAATAGTGGAGAATTTCTAATTCTTAAATTGCCAAAACAATCCTCTTAAAAAGTTGATTTTCCTCAGTGAAACTACCCCGACCCAAGGGTACGGGAAATTCTAAACATTCGATTAAAAACGAAGCCTAAAACTCAAAACTCTCCAACACAAAACCCATAACTATCTTCTCAATATACCCCACTGTGCCATGATCAGAAAACCGGTGATTGCACCCCCAATATGGGCAAAATGTGCGACCCCCGTATCTCTACCAGAAAAGGCCAGGTATAATTCTAAGACGCCGAAAATGAGCACGAAATATTTAGCTTTCATCGGAATGGGTGGAATTAACAACCGAATAGTATGATTGGCGAAAAGAACGCCGAAACCTGCCAGAAGACCAAAAATAGCACCGGAAGCACCAAGCATTGGAACGTTGATATTGATGGCCATTGCCATATAGTTAATCTGAATATACATGATGAGCATGTATAAAAGCAACGCACCAAATCCGGTTAGCAGATAATAAATCAGGAATTTTTTGGATCCAAATTTTTGCTCCAGGGGTACACCAAACATAAATAATCCGTACATATTAAAGAAGATATGAGTAACATTGGCGTGCATAAACATATGGGTGATCAACTGATAAGGCTGAAAATATTCGCTCGTCGGATAAAAGACGGCGAGCATGTATTTTACCTCATTTCCGGCTATTTGAGTACCAATGAACATCATCACATTGATGATGATCAAACTTTTTACGACGTCGGTTAACTGTGGAAACATATTTTAATTTATTTTATACCATCCCTACCGGGACGTCCCTTTTATCATCCCAGACGGGACTAGTTTGTAAAATTTGTTCTTTGTGGAGTTTTGTTACTTGGTAAAACGTTTTTTTAGGACATCTAGTTCGTAGGTAACGAAACAATGATCGCCGGTGGGACCTTTGTAAGGGGCCTGGCAGGCAAAAAGTTTGTCGATTAGTTCGCGCATTTCTTCAGAAGTGAGTTTTTGTCCCCGTTTGATGGCGCTACCTCGAGCTAGCGAAAGAGCGATATTTTCGGTGATTCCCATTTTGAGGTCCAGGTTGGCTTTGTATTGTTCGAGAAGGTCTTCAATGAGTTGTTGTTCGTCGAGGCCTTTGGATAATTCGGCGGGGATGCCGTGGATCACGTAGCTATTGTTACCAAAATCTTCGATATCAAAACCCAGCTGCTGGATTTGTGGCAAAATTTCATCGAGTAGCGGCTTGTCAGCCGGAGCGACAGAAATAGTTTTGGTAAATAATTTTTGTTGAACACCCTGTTTATTATTTTGTAAATCGTTGAGGTAGCGTTCGTAGAGGATTCGTTTATGGGCCGTCCGTTGATCGATCAAAATAAATCCAGACTTAATCTGTGAAACAATATAAGTACCATGAATCTGATAAGGCATCCTGGATTCTGCCAAAGGTCGATCCTGCTCACTCCCCAGTTCGGGATTTTGTCCTGCGGCACTTTCGATGGTCACGGACTGTTGGGTCGAATCTGAGTTATTCTCATCCAGTTCGTCAAGGCCTTCGTATAGTTTTTGCCAGTTGCGCAGATTAGAAGATTCCAGTCGGGAAGGAGAACCTGGATTGGGACCAGAGGTACTCTTTTTACCCGTAGGATTACCGGAAGAGCTGCGACTTTCGAATCTATTTTCCCGTCCCGTCTGCCGATCCGTCATCTTGGGATTCATCACGGGTAATGAGTTCATACTCGCCTCCTGTTCAAAATCCAAAGTCGGTGTAATACTGTACTGACCGAGTGCGTGTCGAACGGCGACCTTAAGATAATTGTAGACCAATCGTTCGTCGTCGAATTTGATCTCTTGTTTAGTAGGATGTACATTGATGTCAATCCGCGCCGGATCTATTTCTAAAAAAATAACATACAAAGGAAAGGTATCTTTAGGTAGCAAGTCCTCGTAAGCCGTCATGATGGCGTGGTTGAGATACCCACTTTTAATGTACCGTTGGTTGACGAAGAAGAATTGTTCCCCTCTCGTTTTTTTGGCAAAAGAAGGTTTGCCTACGTATCCTTCCATATTGAGCGCATCGGTATTTTCCGAAATGGGTACCAGTTTTTTATTGGTATTACTACCAAACATAGCGACGATCCGTTGCCGCAGATTTCCCGCTGGCAGATGAAATACTTCACTATTGTTATGGTGTAAAGAAAAGAACAGATCGGGGTGTGCCAGGGCAATCCGTTGAAATTCATCTACGATGTGGCGCATTTCTACGGTATCCGATTTTAAGAAATTCCGGCGAGCGGGTACATTGTAAAAAAGATTTTTAACCGAAATACTGGTTCCCACCATGCACTGACAAGGCTCCTGAGATTTCACTTCCGACCCTTCGATGATGATCTTGACACCCAGTTCATCCGTTTGCCGACGGGTACGCATTTCCACCTGTGCAATAGCTGCGATTGAAGCCATCGCCTCTCCGCGAAACCCCATTGTTCGGATAGCAAAAAGGTCTTTGGCTTTTTTTATTTTAGAGGTGGCGTGCCGTTCAAAACACATTCTGGCATCCTGATCTGACATTCCACAACCATCATCAATGACCTGTAATAAGGTTTTACCAGCATCTTTTATAATCAACTTGATTGATGTACTACCCGCATCAATGGAATTTTCCATGAGCTCTTTAATCACGGAAGCTGGCCGCTGAATGACTTCTCCGGCGGCGATTTGATTGGCAATGGAATCGGGTAGCAGGCTGATAATGTCCCCCATAGTGGTATTGAATATTGAATGTTCAATATTGAATATTCAATATTGATTTGTTAAGTTTAAGTATGTTCGACAATTGAACAGAATCAGATCGTTTTCTCCGTTGCTTCCTGGATAATAGGTGCCAGATAAAATAGCAATAAAAGGGCACCAAGGATGAGGGCCACTAAAACGATGACCAGAGTTTTGTTTGATTTTTGTACTTGACGGGTACGAAAACCGCGGGTTTCGGAGCTGACCCCGGCCGTACGGTGGCGGAGGCCACGGCCAATTCGGGCTTTTATTGCCTCGGGATCCCCCGTTTTACTTTTCTCCACACTTTCCAGTCGTTCCTGCAGGTCTTCCTTTTCGGGATTCCAGTACATGGGATTGTAATCAAATTTGTTGTGTTTTGGTGTTCTGAATACTCTGATAAATGCCATATTTTTTGTACTATTGGCCGTTGGCTTTTGGCTATTTGCGCTCTTTTATCGTGAAGAAAGCAAATAGCCAAAACTGGCAAGCCAGGATGATGAAAAAATTTATGATCTTCATCCAAATATTTATAATATGATCATAAAATATCTGTCTTTTTTTCTCCTAAAAAATAAAAAAAGACGCGGATGGAAAAATACGAAAAAAATTATTCTAATTAAAATCATTTATGTCAATGGGAATCAGAATTAGAATGAAAATGTTGCTCTAAAGGAGAATTCACATTCAAATTCTAATTTACATTCAAATTCTAATTCAAAACCGCCTTGTACGCAGCGATTTTAGCTGTATCTTTGCCACTTTTAAAGACCAGTATACTACCAATCTAATGAGTGACGTAATTAAACATGAATGTGGTGTTACCTTAATCAGGTTATTGAAACCGCTTAAATATTACCAAAAAAAGTACGGAACGGCGCTTTACGGACTCAATAAGTTGCAGTTACTTATGAAGAAGATGCGTAATCGGGGGCAAGATGGTGCAGGCATCGCTACCATTAAATTAAATGTGGATCCTGGAACGCGCTATATCAGCCGAAAAAGAAACAATACGTCACAGTATCTGGGTGGTCTTTTTTCGGATGTCTATGCCCCATTTGAGGGTTTAACGGCCAAACAACTGTCCGATGTAAAATGGCTCAAAAAAAATAAACCCTACACAGGAGAATTGCTCCTGGGCCACTTACGCTACGGTACCCACGGTGCCAATACCATCGAAACTTGTCATCCATTTTTAAGACAAAATAACTGGATCAGCCGAAATCTTGTTCTAGCGGGTAATTTTAATATGACCAATGTGGTGGAACTATTTGACGAACTGGTCGAATTGGGTCAGTATCCCAAAGAGATGTCAGATACAGTCACCGTATTGGAAAAAATCGGTCATTTTCTGGACGACGAAGTTCAGCGACTTCACGACTGGTATAAGCCAGACAATCCCTCGATTGCCAAATTAAACGAAAAGATTTTCACCCAACTGGACGTACAAAGAATTTTAAAGCGCGCCAGTAAACGCTTTGATGGTGGTTATGTGATGGCGGGCATGATTGGACACGGAGACGCCTTTGTGATGCGTGACCCCAATGGTATTCGACCCGCCTTTTATTATAAGGACGAGGAGGTCGTCGTGGTGGCCAGTGAGCGTCCTGCCATTCAAACCGCCTTTAATGTGCATATCAACCGAGTGCACGAAATCAAGAGAGGCCACGCGCTCATCATCAAACGGAATGGAAAAGTAACAGAAAAGCCTTTTACCAAACCCCAAAAACGAAAGGCCTGTTCATTTGAGCGAATTTATTTTTCTCGTGGCAACGATCGGGATATTTATCTGGAAAGAAAAAAACTGGGCCAACAATTGGCCATGCCCGTTCTCAATTCAATCGGTAAACACTTTATGCGAACGGTCTTTTCATACATTCCCAATACGTCAGAACCTTCCTTTATCGGATTGGTAGATGGGGTCAACGATCGACTCAACGAACTGAAGCAGGAGAAAATAATCAAGCTGGGAAAAAAACTAAAACCACTTCGGCTGGAAAAAATATTAGCCCGGCGGCCCAGGGTAGAAACTTTGGTGGTGAAAGATGCCAAGATGCGGACTTTTATTGCGGATGATGCGTCGCGAGGAGATTTGGTAGCACACGTCTACGATGTAACCTACGGAATTGTACGCAATGATAAAGACAGTGTGGTTTTGGTGGACGATTCGATTGTACGAGGGACAACATTAAGGGATAGTATTATCAAAATTGTATCGCGGTTACGTCCCAAAAAAATAATCATTGTTTCTTCTGCTCCACAAATTCGGTATCCTGATTGCTATGGAATTGATATGTCGAAGATGTGGAATTTTGTGGCGTTTCGGGCGTTGCTCGCTTTACTAAAAGAAACAGATCAAGAGCACTTGCTGAAAGAAACTTATAAACGTTGCAAGGCCTCGGAAGTACTCCCCATTAATGAAGTGGTCAACGAAGTGATTGAGTTATATGATACATTTGAATACGAGAAGGTATCGAAAAAAATTGCCCAGATTGTAACGCCAAAAGGAATCAAACCAAAAATTGAGGTAATTTATCAGACCATTGAAGGTTTGCACGCAGCGTGTCCGGATAATAATGGCGACTGGTATTTTTCGGGAATCTACCCTACTCCCGGTGGAAATCGAATTGCGAACCGATCGTTTATTAATTTTATGGAGGGGCGGAATGAAAGGGCTTATTAAGAGGGCGGACGATAGAATAACTCTTTTCCTTAGCCCAATAGACATACTTGCTTATCTTACGTGCCAAGGAAATTATATTTCTGATGTATTGTACCCTTTGACATTCTTTGACACTAAAGCTGCCCAAAACATAAAAGCCCTAAAAAGAAATGGCTTCCTTTACGGCTTTTATATTTCATCCAATGCATTTATTTTACCTTCATAAAACGTCCCACTCCTCTGTATCGACTCGCATCCGGAAAAACCGGCTACCAAATTAAAATCTACCGGTTGCGTTCGATCAATGACGGGTGCTACTAGATCTGTATAATCAGAATAGCCTGCCGTACTGTAGTCCAGGAATTTTCCGGACTCCAGATTAACGAGTGGTCCAACGGTAACGTCTTCGATCCAGTCTTGAAAAGGAAATTCGGATTGCGGTGTACAGTAGACAGGATTTTGTGCTACGCTGGTAGAGGAACATATTATCATAAAGAATTAACCTCACCTAACCAAGCTGATATCTCCAAAATAACGCAGGGTAGTTCCATCCACCAGATCCAGTTCTACTTGCCAAATATAAACACCAGCTGGTGCCGTCTCTCCACCAATTCTTCCATCCCAGAAGGATTGGGGATCCAAAGCATCAATTTCATCTTTTGCATAAACGATGGCTCCCCAGCGGTTGTAGATTTCCAGATTTTTTATTTTGTTGATGCCGCAGCCTGGAAATAGTTGAAAATAATCGTTGCGACCATCAAAATTTGGACTAAAAGCATTCGGAATATAGACCAATTGTTCCTTATCCAAAACCACTTGAACCGTACTCGTATCGGCGCACAAGAAGTCATTGATCACGGTTAGTTGATAACTTGGCAAGAAAGGAACTTCTAAGGTTGGAGTCGGACAATTATAACAATCCAACCCTTCTCTCTTCGTCCACGAATAAGTGACTTGATCATCTCCCGTAATAATCGGATTTAATTGTAGAGGCGTACAAAAATCTGTTTGGATTAATCCAGGTAAATTAATCGTAGGAGAAGGAAGTGTTGTAATAAGAGTAGAAGCCGTATCCGTACAAAATCCATTATCGATGATCACCTCGTAGGTACCCGCTTGATAAGGAGTAAAAGAAGGGATTTTCACTTGTTGGCTATCGCTCTCAAAATTCGCAGGACCAGACCATGAAAAATGTCTAAGTTCTCCGTTTCCGCATCCCGTCAACTGTACCGTTTCTCTTTCACAATAGTCTAGTTTTCCGGTGATGGCTGCTTCAATTTTTGGCGTAACTAAAATATCCAGTGGTCTAATTTGTTCACAAAACCCATAGTTGGCTACCATCTCAAAAATTCCCGTGTAGTCATCCGTAGCATTGGGTATCCGGGGATTAAATTCCATCGAAGCAAATCTTGCCGGGCCAGACCAGTTTATGGTTCCAATCGGAGAGATCACTCCATTTAATTCCAATTCACCCCCATCACAAATTGGGCTATTCGTAGAAACAGAGGCTGCCAGCAATTCATTGGGAGGTTCTACTACGATCTCGGTTTCTTTCCAGGCAAAATTACATTTGGAATTAACAGGACGAATCTGCCTAAGAATATATTCATCGGGAAGTAAACTATCTATCTGAAAAGTATTTGTGTTGTTTATCGTAACGTTGTAAAATAGTTCTTCCCAGTTTTGATTAATTAATTTGATCTCATATTCTGCTCCCGCCAGCAACTGGGGAGAAGAAATTCGAACCTCTGAATCATTCGCATCAAGACAATTTGAAGCCTTCTTTATATCGAAATCAACCGCTTCCAATAGAATAGGTGTTGAAGAAAAACCAGAGACATCCCCGGTAAAATCAGGAGAAGTAGATTCATCTGACGACATCGTTCCGCCTAATAACGTAGGTAAATTTCTTAGATGACCCTGATTATAAATCAATCCTACCGGGAGGTCAATTACGTTGGCACGGATATTTATTTCCACAAATTCACCAGGGTTAATCAGTAAGTTATTGATGGTCAAAATGTCTGTTCCAATCCCTGTTCCCGGAGCGATATTTCCGTTATAATTCCCAGAGACAAAATCAATGATGATTCCTTCGGGCATGGTATCCGTAAAAACAACATCAGACAAGGTGAGGTTGGAACCATTTCTAATCGTAAGCTCGAAATTAATGGTAGAATTGTTACAGCTTACGTCTCGAGGAGTAATATCATTTTCGAAAGTCATACTGTAAGGGCAAGAACAACCATCCGTGATTTCTCCTAACGGAGCATCTCCTTGTCCCTGAATATTTGCTAATTCACTCTCACGATTAATTCTAATGACTCGATTAGAGAGATAGGGTTGCGTCTGTGATGGACCAACGCCAAAAAGGCCTCCTTCTTTTCTAAAAAACAAACTGCCTAATTGTAAAACCAGATCTTCAGAAATTTCGAAAAGCGGTGTCACCATTCCGACATTCGGATCGGTAAAATCCAAATTGATTTCTAACAAATAGCCTCGCGTGGCATCCGGTCTATATTTGTCTCCGGGCAGACGCCCCTGAAAAGAGTAAGCAATATTTGCATTAATTGGATCAATCACAATATCATCCAGTCGGGTCGTAAAAGCGCCGGTATTGGAAGAACTCGGGTCCCAAAATAAATCCAGTTCTTTTACTAACTCAAAGCCATCTACTACGTTATAATATTGAATTTTATGTAAATCGCTATCATACAATAAGTACGATCCATCCGGAGCACAATCACCCGCATAGGCTCGTAAAGTATCGGTTCCAGCCGCCGCACCAATCACTTCATGACTACCATCTACCTTCAACCGCACAATTGAATCTGTATCTACCTTCACTCCATAGATATAATTGTCCATCGTATTAAATCCGATCGCATCAAACTGTTCTTCAAAATAAACGGCATTTGGACTAAATAAAATATTTCCAAAGCTTCCAAAATTTATATTATTATTGGTCGTAGAACTGGTGGCCGTTGACAAAATCAGCCGTCCATCACACGCAAAAGGCTGGCTATATCCAGACAGGGATAAGCAGGTAAGACAGAGCATAAAAATGGCAATTCGAGTCCATAACATAAGTATAGGTAAAATACTGATTTATATGAAAATAGCGTAAATGTTTTGATTTTTTAATGTGAGAATGCCCATTGGTTTACAGGAGAATGACTTGAAAATGGCTTAGGAATGCCAAAAGTAATTAAGCCGTAGGTAGTGGTAATTTACCAGACCATTGAAGATTTACACGCAGCTTGTACGAATAATAATGGCGATTGGCAGGCAAAAAAGAGCAAGCCTAAGCTATTATAGATTTATGGGATGAGGCACTAAGGATCACTTTATAATCAATTTTTCAAGGATTGAATTATTTCTCGATGGATTCTCTATTCTAAAAAAGTAGGTTCCCGAATTTAACTTAGGTAGTTCGATCGTTATTTGCAAATTATCAGTTGTGATTTTTTCGCTGTATAAACGTTGTCCTAATGCATTATAAATGGAAACTGTATAGGGTCCATCCGTCAAATTTGATATTTCTAAAGGATGGTTTCTAGTCAATGGGTTTGGATAAATCAAGATATTTTTTTCAATGTTTTCAAAAGTATTTACTGGCTCCATTAAACTAGATAACGCTTGAAAAGCATTAATTCTGCCATGACCATAATAGACATCAAAGCCCGGGATATCTTCCGTAGGTTCTCCAACCTGATCTTCAGCGGTCTCTTCAAGGATGGCTCTTATTTCATCGATCGTTAAAGTTTCATCAACGGAAAAGAGTAGCGAAATTAATCCAGTAAGATGTGGTGCCGCTTGCGAAGTACCTCCCCAATAAGAATTGAAATTGGTATTTGAGTTGTAATTTAATCCGTAAATATAATTTCCTGGCGCTACAAAATCTATCTCTACCCCAAAATTACTACCGGAGTCATCATTCCAAAAAAACGGGATACTTCTCGAGTCATCAGGATTAGTAGAACCGATCGCGATGGCGTTATCATACTTAGCAGGATACTCCACCCCTGCGTTTGAATTTCCTGCTGAAACCACTAGCGGCACATTATTAAAATAGGCATAATCAACCGCTTCCTCTAAAAGGTTAGATGACCCAAAACCACCAGCAGAAAAATTGATTACCGTGGCGCCATTATCAACGGCATAGTAGATGGCTTCTGCCCACCAACTATAAAATCCACGATTATTCTCATCCAGTATTTTACAGATCATGATCTGAGAATTCCAATTCATCCCTGCATATCCTGTGGCATTATTTCCAGAGGCTAAAGCAATTCCAGCTACGTTCGTCCCATGCCCATGATCATCGGTAACATCATTGTCCTCGTTGGCAAAATCCCAACCATTAATATCATCTATATAACTATTTCCATCGTTGTCTACCCCATTTATCGCTTCATTATTACGCCAGATTCTTCCAGAAAATTCAGGATGATTTAATTTCGCACCAGAGTCTAAAACCGCAACAATCATATCTGGATCTCCGGTTGTGATATCCCAAGCTAATTCTGAATCTATATCGGCATCCACCGTAGCAGTTGATAAAGTAAAAGAGCCATCATTAAAATGACTCCATTGTAGATTAAATCTAGGATCATCGGGGATGGTTTCAACACCATGTCCTTTCCCAAGATAATTAGGCTCAACATACTCGAATAAGCCGGTTTTTTGGTAGGATTGCATAACCGCTTCTATCGGGGTATTTGGTGGCAACTCCAGCACAAAGGTGTCGCCTTTCTTTTTATGGCCAGTTAAATGAATGGATTGGATATCGTTTTCTTTATTCAATTGATCAAGCACTCGATTGTCAAAGCTTTGAGAGGCTCCCACTGAAATGTTGGGCTTTTTATCTTTTTTAAATTTTAAGATAATCTGATGGGTCGTCAAATCACTCATCGTTTGAGCTGACAAAAAATAACTGGATAAAAGACACAGGAAAAGAATGACAACTTTCTTCATAATTTGTTTTTTAGGAACGAGGATTAAATAGATTAAGAAATTTTGAGTAGGTAGTTTTTGTGTATAACGAGTTGAAAAACACAGACATAGCCGTAGCTATGGCGCGTATTTTAAACGAAGTTAGGCACAAAAAATA
>Ga0209187_1001347_pt1 | contig 29119 bp, 24 predicted proteins | sample BantaG_FD_187430 | JGI IMG/M metagenome (GOLD analysis project Ga0209187, IMG submission 187430) | Marine algal microbial communities from Bantry Bay, Ireland - BantryBay_4 metaG (SPAdes) (version 2) | ecosystem: Host-associated > Algae > Red algae > Unclassified | place: Bantry Bay, Ireland...
ATGAGTTTTTTAAGAATATTCAGGATGCACTTAATAATAGACCAAGAAAAACATTGAATTATCAAACTCCATGGGAGATATATAAAAAAACCTAAGGGTTGCACTTGTTACTTTAATTTACGAAGTAATTTAAAGTCAGTTGTACTTAAATATGATAAAATGGGTCAGCTGCGCGCGCTAAAAACCTCTGACAAAAAACACTATAAAGTAACCTATAGAAATAAATACTTGCGCCTAATATCTAGTAAAAACGGTAAGCTTAAATATAACTACAATAAAAAAAGAGACCTTGTTTCTGTAGACTTAACAATCAAGGGCAAAAAATATAAACATAAAATAAACAAAAAAAATAAAGCAAAATCTGCCAATCAAGTAATTAGCTATTTAAGTGATTTTTATAGCTCGATGGGTCCACTATATAAACATAGCTATGTATTACGTGAGGTGATTCAATGATAAAATTTATTACAATGCTTTTAGTAGTTCTTAACACTCAAGTTTGCTTTGCTGTCGAACCCGGTGACCCTGTATCAAGCACTTATGATGGCAGCCAAAGTGAAGTATTTAAGCCTGAAACAGAGCTTGCTCTAACCATAATCAACGGTGCAAGTACAGTTAGTGACTGCTATAACTTTGAGGGACTGTTTGAAGACACAACAGACTTAATTAGCTCATTGCGTGAACAATTCCCAGAGCACAATCAGCAACAAGAGTCAGAGACAACAACAGAGCCTGAAACTAAATCATCTCCAGGGGTTAACTAAAACATCAGTTGTCTTAAACTGGCGATTAAGTTATCTCTATTGAATCTAGGGGATAATAAAATGAAACAAACCACTTTATTGATAATAATTTTTCTTACTTCTGTATACAGCTTTGCTTTTGGCCCACCAGACCTCACCATATGCGAAAATTCAAACGCAAGATAACGCCCTGATATAGATTTAGTTATTTTATTTGATAGTAAAACTAATCAACCCCTGGCAAAAATAGAGGCCAGGTTTTATACCAGAACCTTTCCAATATATTATATAAGCAAACAAACAGACACGACAAATTACAATGGCAGAGATTTTTCTCTTCAAATAGATCGAAAATCCGTAAACGGTGGTCTTAAGCATAAAGGGACTTTAAGTTTAAATGACAGTACCAATTTCATAATTTTTGACTGTTATCACTATATAATCTTATAGCTAAGTTCATTAAAATTAGGTGGCAGATAAAATTGAGTATCACTCAATAATACTAAAAAGTGATGGTTAATTAATTACTGCTTTACTCGATATTACTTCGTAAGCCTTCTCGGCCCAATAGTCATATATTTTGGGCCCCGGATGAAAGCCATCACTGGCAAGTAATGTAACATCATTTGAGTCAATAGCTTGTATATAGTCGCAGCCTTCGCTAACTGCGAGTTTTCTTAAACTTTGGTCGTGAATCTTAGCCATTTTACCTAAATACCATCTTGATGGCTGTGGCAACACTGGGAAACGCTCAATCGGCGGAAAACCAGAAAGTAAAATTTGTTTTGCACCAAACTTACTTCTTAAAAGGTCTATAATTTTCTTTTGAATTTTGGTAAAGCTGTAGTTACTAATACCAGTACTTAGATCATTTACTCCCAAAGAGATTAATGCTACATCGAATTCTTCTGCATCTATAAGGTTCAAATACTTCAATGTATCTCGGCTTGTAGAGCCTGATTTAGCTTTTATATCAAATATCACTTGGTTACTTCCAGCAAGTCTTTGAACTAACCGGCCTTTAATTGTTTCATCTTGTGTTTTAACTCCAACTCCAACGGCAGCCGAGTCACCAATCACTAAAAGTTTAAGTTTTGGCCCTTGACCGCTTTGACCTTGGCGATCTCCTTCAGGATCTGGCAATAAGGTTATTTTTTTTCTAAGCCTGAAAGCTTGATAGAAAAAAAATGGGCCCATTACAACTTTAATAAACAATAAAAACATTAAAACTCTCTGTGTACAGATGAAGACCCTTATATTAAGGCTTTTATAGTTGTTAGGTCAAAAGCAGTTTACTATTATTGTGTTTTTTTCATTCGAACTTTAGCGATTACACATTATTATGCTAAGGGCTACTTGAAGGATAGAGTAGGGCTTCAATATTAAAACCACAAAGTAGTTTAATTACAAAGCACTAAACTCTATTTACCGACACAATTAACCTGTTAATTGGGGTTGGTACTTACATTAATACCCACTAAACCTATTATTTGTGGGCAATTTGATATATTCTAGCGACGAGATGGCAACTTAATTGAGGACTAAAATGAATAAAATTTTTAAATTTTCTATTATTTTTTCTTTTTTATTTTTACATATAGGATGCGGAATGAAATCACTGGTAGTACCAAACTTAGACTGGTTAATCACTAGAGAAGGGAGTAAAAGCTTGAGCTTAAACTCTGCACAAAAAAAAGAGTTCCGTAAAGACGTTAATTTATTATTATCTCAGCTTAAGCCATTAGTAAAAAAAACAGATCTTGATTACAGAAATACTCAGCTCGAGAGTTTGAATATAAAATTACTAGTAAAGTCATTTACTACCTATTACAACGAAGCATTGAAAGTTGCAGGACCCACTTACGTAAATTATTTAGTAGCACTCAATTCATCACAGCTAATCAAGTTTAAAGAGTACAATGAAAATAAAAATAGTAAAATCCTAAAAAAAAGAGAAAATATTGTTGGTAAGACAATCGAAAAGTTTGAGTCTTTTTTAGGAAGCCTTTCTCATGCGCAGGAAAATATAATTAAAAATAATAAACAACTTTATTTAGATTTACTGGGTATGCGTATCAAACGCAGGGTAGAGTTTCAAAAAGAGCTATATAGCCTATTGAACGAGCAAGACTTGGTGCTTCGAAAAGAACTAATACTAAATCATATCATAAATTATTCTGTTAAATTTGATAAAAATGATCTCTACATTAAAAGCTATAAAATTTCACAATCAATAATGGATATAGCAACTAAGCCACAGAGCAATTATTTTTCTAAGAACCTTAGTAAATATTCAAGCTGGATAAAAGCCTATTTAAAAGAATCATACTAAAAGCTAATCACAAATTTGCAGGAAAGTTCACAAATAATCCATAATCACTAAATGCTTAGCAGTGCATCTTGATTTGTAAATTGGATCTGTTGAGATTAATATAAGTGTAAATTCCGAGCTCTGAGAGAGCCTTTGAACTAATTTATTATTTTAAGGAGATAAAATGTCGGTAAAAGCCTACGCAAGCCAAGGTAACGAAAGTGATTTAAAGCCCATTGAAATCAAAAGACGGGAAGTGGGAAATAATGATGTAGAAATTGATATTCACTACTGTGGAGTTTGCCACAGCGATATTCATCATGTTCAAGGCGACTGGGGGGATGTAGCCAGGCCTGCCGTACCTGGACATGAAATTGTTGGTATTGTTAAAACTGTAGGCAGCGGTGTCTCTGAATTTTCTGAAGGTGACAAAGTGGGCGTGGGCTGTATGGTTGATTCCTGTCAGACTTGTCAGCACTGTGAAGCAGATCACGAGCAATATTGCGCCGAAGGCACACAAACCTATGGATCAGATGATAAGATATCTGGAGGCCACACAATGGGTGGGTACTCTGAAAAAATTATTGTTAATAAAAACTTCGTACTTAAAGTATCTGATAAACTAAACTTTAAAAAAGTGGCACCTCTACTGTGTGCCGGTATCACCACTTATTCACCTCTGAAACATTGGAAAGTTAAAAAAGGCGACACTGTTGGAGTTATAGGGCTCGGGGGCCTAGGGCATATGGGTGTTAAAATAGCTGTTGCCATGGGTGCAAAAGTTGTGATGATTACAACCTCTGAATCAAAAAAAGAAGATGCCCAAAAATTAGGGGCTGAAGAGGTTCTAATATCTAAAGACGAAGAACAAATGAAAAAATATCAAGAAAACTTTGATTTTCTTCTCAATACCATACCAGTGAAACATGATATGAACCCTTATGTTAAACTTCTTAAACCTGATGCAACAATGGTTATAGTAGGAGCTATTTCTGACTGGGAACCTTTAGAGGGAGCACCTATAATAGTGCGCAGAAAAAGCATTGCTGGGTCCCTAATTGGTGGAATTAAAGAGACACAAGAGATGCTTGATTTTTGTGCTGAACATAACCTTCACCCAGAAGTTGAAATGATGGATGTAAAAGAGGTTAATAAGGCTTTTTCAAGAGTGAAGGACAATGACGTAAAGTACAGATTTGTTCTAAACATGAAAACTCTTTAAGGGAACCATTAATTTATGAGTTGAGCACGATGGTATTTTATTTAACTAAGGTGATACTATCGGACCTGATCTCTCCTATAAAAGTAGTCGTGCTACCGTTAGCATCTGAGATTTTTATTTCAAAAGGACCCATAGAGAGTTTATTGATTTTTAACCGATTTAAAAATACAAATTTCTCATAATCGCCTTGAGTTTATAAGACATCATCTGTTTTTAATTTAATTTTTTCAGCAAAATAATTATGAAGCTTTGGCCTGCTTCCATCAGAAAGGAGTAGAGCAAAGTTAAAATCCCAAGTAATACCAATTCCATCAAATAATGTTTTCTTCGGATATATTTAACTCAAAGAGGAGCCTTTACTTAGCTCATATTTTTTTTAAGCCATTTGAAAGAATATCGTTAATAAAAACTTTTTAATAAATTCTTCTCTGCTAGGCTGCCATACTTTCAAATTGAATTATAAATAATTTGTAAATTATTCAATTGATGTAAAGAAATCACCGCTTGGGCTTTATGTTTAAGTGAAGCTGGAATGATAAAGTGCCCCTTGTAAGTGGGCACTTTGGCATTGGGGTGAAACTAGATTATTGTTAAAATAATAAGTAGTTACCGCTTTTAAGTAATTCTTAATCTATACAGATGCCACCGATATCTAGTCCTAAGTTTACGATACCAAAAAAGTTTCTTTGAAACCATTCGTCACCTTGAACTCCGCCATTTTTACATTTTGTTAAATGATCATTAACTAATGGCTGACAAAAAGCTTCGATGTTTAAGTTTAATGCTTTTTGATTCCTCATTTCGCTGATGTCATTTAAACATGATAAGATTTCTGTGGCCTCTGTAGAATCACCATTTGGAAGTAAATTTATAGTGCTAATTGCCATACCTTGGCTGATTGTAATCATTTGACTACAAACCTCAGTAGTAGACAGTGAGGTATCCAAGGTTTCTAAGCTTTGAGCAAATCTTATTTTTTTAGCCTGACAAAGGTCTGAAATAGATGCCTGAGCTGTAATTCCGATAAGAGTTGATAAAATAATAAGTGCAATTATATTTTTCATAATTAAATCCTGTATAGTTCGGTGTTATTTTGTTAGTTATTTGCTATATGACAATAATATAACAAATAAGACTTATAAAATAGCTCTTAGAGAATAATTAGAAACATTACAAAAAGTGAAAAAAACTTCGTCGACTCCTATTATAAAGTTAGGGATTTAGAATAGGAATCGACGAGATTATGGTGGTTGGCTAGTTAATGCAACAGAACTCTTTTATATAGTTAATTTCCTCTGAAGTTTAACTCTCTGACAACACATATCTTTACCCCTGAAAACTCACAGTTTGGTCGCTTGTGTAACCAGCCTCAAATCTGAATAGATGGGTTATTAAGTTTACTCCAATATTAGAGCAAAGATTTCGCAAGCTAAAACAATCTGGTAATGGATCTTGGAGTATGGACGAAACTTATATAAAAGTTAAAGGCAAGTGGAAATACTTATACAGAGCTGGAATTGAGTGACCATCACTTTTTAGTATTACAATGCGATACTGAAGAGTGCTAGTCACCAAATTATTAACAGCTTTATTTCACGCGTGATACTTGAAACACCAAGAATATCTCACTAGACTTCATAATATTAAAACCTAAATTTAATTCAAAATCATATGATTGATAACTCAATAATATAATTTGTTAAGTAAATAATTTAAAAAGAACTTGCTAAGTTATAAGTAGAAGAGATCGAATTTCAAATTAAGTGGGCGCTAAACAGTTATTTTATTTCACAAAGTAGGTGTCTTATTGCTCCTGCTTGGTCTTAGGTCAACAAAAAAAATAATGTATTAGAGCAGAACCAAAGTGGGTGATATATTTATTTATAACTATTATTTGAGTAATATATACTGTAAGCGCTTCTTCAAGGCCACTGTTGACAGCTATTTAGTTAAAATATCAGCTATGCTTTCGTAGTCATCAATAGTTTTTGCTAATGGTATTCTCTCAAAGACCTCAGTCATAGCTTTAAATGGATCTTTGTCATTAGCCTTTGCTGTTATAGCAAAACTATAAAGTATACTAGAGGCATGGGCGCCTTCGACAGTGTCACTAAACATCCAGCTGTTGCGCCCTATAGCAAACTTTCTGATCATGCGCTCGACCCAGCCATTATCTATTTCATAGCGGCCACTTTTTAAAAAGCCAGATAACTCATCGTACTCTGTTATAAAATAATTAATGGCATTACCTACGTCGCTTGTTTTTAAAACACTAGGCTGTTTTTTTTCACACCATTTTTTTATTTTTTCCATATAAGGTTTAACTTCTTTTTGCCTGGCTTCATGGCGCTGGTCATTAGTAAGCCCACGTTCTTTATAAGCGCGCTCATATTTATAAAGACGTTTTATCATCTTTAATCCAATTTCTGATAAGCCAGCTTTTTTATCAGCTTTAATCCATGCAGCGTAAAAACGTCGCCTTGCATGCATCATACAACCAAGTAGCTCGACCTCTTTTTTATCTAGTGCACTATACCCTCGGTGAGCGTCAGCTTGTACACCTCCTGTAAAGCCAGTAGTCAGTTGCTTAGCAACTTCGCCACCACCAGATATATTATAATCAAAAAGAACTATCCCTTGTTCTGGAGAACCTCTAACCCACATAAAACTTTTATCTTGTGGAGTACGTCCTCGCTCTTTTAAAACTTGTAACTTTGTGGCATCAATCCCCATATAGCCACTATTTAAAACTCGCTCTTCCAGTACGTTCCAGACAGGTATTAACTTTTCACTGACTTGTATTAACCAGCGAGCCATCGTGCCGCGACTTAAGTTTATACCTTGAAGTTTATAAAGTTCTTCAAGCCTATACAGTGGTAGACCTTGGAAGAATTTGGAGAAAATTAAAAATGATAAAATTTCTGGTGTAGCTATAGTTTTTGGTAAAATTGGGTTGGTTTTACCTTGAACTAAGTGAGCTTCACAACAAGGGCAGGCGTACTTTTGTTTACGTTCAACGATAACTGAGCTCTGTGCGGGTACGGTTTTTAATTTTTCAACAATATCTTCGCCTATCAGCTTAAGTTTAGTACCGTCATGCGGGCAGGTTTTTTGATCTTCGGGGATATCTATTACTTTGTCTTCACGAGGAAGCCCCTCCGGGAAAGGCTTTTTCTTGCCTCGACCTTTTTTTCTACGAGTATAGGATATCGTTTCTTGCAGCATTGGCAGCTGCTCATCTTTACCTTCAACTTCAATTTCATCAAATATTAATTGAGGGTTTTCTTCGTAAATTTCAGATTTGCTGCCAAATTTATTTTTATTAAAGAGTTTTATAATATTTCGGAGACGTTTATTTTCTTCTTCATAGTTGTCGACCTTAACTTTTAAAGTATTAACTTCTTTTTTTAATTCGACAACTTCAGTTAGCATTAATAAATGCTATCAGATAATATGTTCAAAATCTACAGTTTTAAATCTTGTCCATATATTTAATCCATCGAGTAACAACTCAAGGTCTTCAGCTTTAATATTAATTATATCTTGTTCAATTTTCTTAGGCCAAGAAAACTTTGTGCCCTCAAGACGCTTGAGCCATAAAGCAAAACCACTCCGATCAAAATATAAAATTTTTAAATGCGTACGTCTTTTATTAGTAAAAACAAACAACGTGTCAGACTTTAAATCTAATTTATAATCCTCAGCCACAATTATACTTAAGCCATTTATACTTTTCCTGAAATCCACAGGGACTTTGTGGATAACTATGCTTTCAAAATCATTAATTGACTTCATTTATTACTCATAAGCTGTTTGAGGAAACTTGCTAACCAGACGGGGTCAATATTATTTTTAATCTCTACTGGCTGAGTAATATTTACTTTTGCAAAAGATTTTTTCGTAGTTTTAGTTTTTAAGCCAGGATTGTAACTTCGGTAATAGCTTAATTTGTGTTCAACTAGATTATTTTCTTCACAGTATTTCTTTATGCTTAGGCCTGATAGCTTTTGTTTTTCAATGTGAGCCATATACTCATCTCTGATTGGGTTTAACTTTGACATGCATTACCTCCTTGGGGTGAGGTTACGCATTCTAGCTGAATAATAGTTTTAAGCAAAGAGTGTGCTTGTTGATTCGCTTACGATACTGGACACCGTATTCAACAATCCAAACGGAAGTATCCTCAGACCAAGTGAAAATAGATTTAGTGGTGTATCGCTCAGGGTCTTGGTGCTCTTTGAGCTGTCTTCCATCAGCCAAAGTCTTAGCAATTCCCATGAGTTCTGAACACCAGACTTCCACTTCTCCTAAAATTGAAAATTTAGAATTACTATCCCATTCGACCTGGTGGAGTTTGTTACGATCCTCATTGGATTTTTGGAAGCAAAAGTTAGCATTTTGAATAGCGGCCTTTAGTTGTGTATTTAATTCCATTCTTCAAAGGTATCCCTTGCCATTTTTTGCGGTCAACAATCAAATGACAAAATAATAAAAACGCTCCCTAAAGCACTGAAGGCCCACTACTTTTGTATCAAAGCCTTTTTCAGCGAAGAAAAGCCTCAACTTTAGTGATCTACCCATCAACGAAGCCTGCCAAACTAGGTGGCCCAAGTGGCCCACTTTTATCTCGTCAAAACTAATCCACGGTGTAGTGAGGCTGGGTGGCCCAAAAATGATCCACAAAAAATAGTTTTTCTTTTTGTGAATTTAATAATCTTCAATGATTTCAACGGACCTTACTTTTGGAACAAATCTCGCAATTTAAAATAGTGAGAGAAGAGTTTTTCTTCGTAAGCGCTTCTTCAAGACCACTGTTGACAGCTATTTAGTTAAAATATCAGCTATGCTTTCGTAGTCATCAATAGTTTTTGCTAATGGTATTCTCTCAAAGACCTCAGTCATAGCTCTAAATGGATCTTTGTCATTAGCCTTTGCTGTTATAGCAAAACTATAAAGTATACTAGAGGCATGGGCGCCTTCGACAGTGTCACTAAACATCCAGCTGTTGCGCCCTATAGCAAACTTTCTGATCATGCGCTCGACCCAGCCATTATCTATTTCATAGCGGCCACTTTTTAAAAAGCCAGATAACTCATCGTACTCTGTTATAAAATAATTAATGGCATTACCTACGTCGCTTGTTTTTAAAACACTAGGCTGTTTTTTTTCACACCATTTTTTTATTTTTTCCATATAAGGTTTAACTTCTTTTTGCCTGGCTTCATGGCGCTGGTCATTAGTAAGCCCACGTTCTTTATAAGCGCGCTCATATTTATAAAGACGTTTTATCATCTTTAATCCAATTTCTGATAAGCCAGCTTTTTTATCAGCTTTAATCCATGCAGCGTAAAAACGTCGCCTTGCATGCATCATACAACCAAGTAGCTCGACCTCTTTTTTATCTAGTGCACTATACCCTCGGTGAGCGTCAGCTTGTACACCTCCTGTAAAGCCAGTAGTCAGTTGCTTAGCAACTTCGCCACCACCAGATATATTATAATCAAAAAGAACTATCCCTTGTTCTGGAGAACCTCTAACCCACATAAAACTTTTATCTTGTGGAGTACGTCCTCGCTCTTTTAAAACTTGTAACTTTGTGGCATCAATCCCCATATAGCCACTATTTAAAACTCGCTCTTCCAGTACGTTCCAGACAGGTATTAACTTTTCACTGACTTGTATTAACCAGCGAGCCATCGTGCCGCGACTTAAGTTTATACCTTGAAGTTTATAAAGTTCTTCAAGCCTATACAGTGGTAGACCTTGGAAGAATTTGGAGAAAATTAAAAATGATAAAATTTCTGGTGTAGCTATAGTTTTTGGTAAAATTGGGTTGGTTTTACCTTGAACTAAGTGAGCTTCACAACAAGGGCAGGCGTACTTTTGTTTACGTTCAACGATAACTGAGCTCTGTGCGGGTACGGTTTTTAATTTTTCAACAATATCTTCGCCTATCAGCTTAAGTTTAGTACCGTCATGCGGGCAGGTTTTTTGATCTTCGGGGATATCTATTACTTTGTCTTCACGAGGAAGCCCCTCCGGGAAAGGCTTTTTCTTGCCTCGACCTTTTTTTCTACGAGTATAGGATATCGTTTCTTGCAGCATTGGCAGCTGCTCATCTTTACCTTCAACTTCAATTTCATCAAATATTAATTGAGGGTTTTCTTCGTAAATTTCAGATTTGCTGCCAAATTTATTTTTATTAAAGAGTTTTATAATATTTCGGAGACGTTTATTTTCTTCTTCATAGTTGTCGACCTTAACTTTTAAAGTATTAACTTCTTTTTTTAATTCGACAACTTCAGTTAGCATTAATAAATGCTATCAGATAATATGTTCAAAATCTACAGTTTTAAATCTTGTCCATATATTTAATCCATCGAGTAACAACTCAAGGTCTTCAGCTTTAATATTAATTATATCTTGTTCAATTTTCTTAGGCCAAGAAAACTTTGTGCCCTCAAGACGCTTGAGCCATAAAGCAAAACCACTCCGATCAAAATATAAAATTTTTAAATGCGTACGTCTTTTATTAGTAAAAACAAACAACGTGTCAGACTTTAAATCTAATTTATAATCCTCAGCCACAATTATACTTAAGCCATTTATACTTTTCCTGAAATCCACAGGGACTTTGTGGATAACTATGCTTTCAAAATCATTAATTGACTTCATTTATTACTCATAAGCTGTTTGAGGAAACTTGCTAACCAGACGGGGTCAATATTATTTTTAATCTCTACTGGCTGAGTAATATTTACTTTTGCAAAAGATTTTTTCGTAGTTTTAGTTTTTAAGCCAGGATTGTAACTTCGGTAATAGCTTAATTTGTGTTCAACTAGATTGTTTTCTTCACAGTATTTCTTTATGCTTAGGCCTGATAGCTTTTGCTTTTCAATGTGAGCCATATACTCATCTCTGATTGGGTTCAACTTTGACATGCATTACCTCCTTGGGGTGAGGTTACGCATTCTAGCTGAATAATAGTTTTAAGCAAAGAGTGTGCTTGTTGATTCGCTTACATATAAACTTCGCTTACTTCGAACTAACGCAAGTATTTATTAACTAATACCAATCCCATTAAATAATGCGCTAAATTACTCACCATTTTCATTCATTTTTAAATTTTGTTCAGGTCAAGAAATCCTCTGCTTAGCTTTACTAGGCTTGCAGCTTCTTTCTGGTCACAAAAATTAAACCTAAATAAAGCTGAAGACTAATTTTGGGCATTATTTAATGTGATTGGTATAATCTTTATTTCAGTTGTTTTTATTTACCTAAAACGAGTTCGAAGCGGAAGGGCCAAAGGCCTTGAACACCGTATGCTTGAGGCTTTTGGTAAATAAAAACAACTGAAATAAATATGGTCGGATTAGCACTAATATCCAGTCGTTGGTTAGAAACTATTTTCAAAAACAAATTTTGGTATAAAGCTAGTTTCAATATCGTTATTATCAATGGTTTGTTGTTGAGTGAATATAAACTTAAAGCAATCGCCTGGGGGTTTAAAAATAGCACTATAGTTCCAGGCACGAATTTCATTTTTTACGAGTGAGTATTCAAGGTTACCGGCAAAGTCTAGATTGCTGCTTCTAAAACCAGCGCCAACGGAGGCAAACTCAGTACGAGTCTGGTGGCTAAAGTTATCACTTTCATTAAGTAAGTGCTGATACGAAATTTGGACAAACTTACCATCATCGGTACTTGCTCGAATTTTTGATAGATTAGTTAAAGCGTTTTCATAGGGGCTATACTCTGAGTCAGATGTGATTTGTAAATTTTTGAGACGCACTCTGAGGTTGGCTCTGATTCTTGTCCAGGGTTTAGACTCTTCTTTATTAATTTCGAAAAAATCATAGGACTGAGCTAGTTTTAAATAAAAGATCTCTCTGTAAAACGGTTCATTTTTAACCCATTGTTTCTGCATGATTCGATTAGTTAACTTAAAGGAAACTAGTTTTTTTTCAGCCACACGGTCATTGTAATCAAATTGAAGTTTATTTTCGCCCCAGAAATCTTCATCGGTGATTGGTTGGTTGGTTTCGTCAAAGTTAAGTTCACCGAAATTTCCAAAAAAAATATGATCAGGTTCTTGAATCATATTAACCGCTGAGTATTCAATTTCAGGTTCAATAATATGTTTGTATAGATTTTCATTAGAATTTTTCTTATTACCGTAAACTCGAGATAGGTAAGTTTTAACGGACAAACGAGGCTCAACATAACTTCTTGAAGTGGAGTTATCTAAAACACTTGAGCTACTATTATCTATATCAAAGCGGTAGAGGGTTTCTCGCCAAGATAAGCTGGCGTTGAAGTCTAAAGCTTCTGCCAACTGAAATGGTAATGAAAGTGTGGGCGCAAAGTCAATTCGTTGCCCTGCTCGGATTAAATCAATAGCCGGATCAAATACTCGATCTCCTTTGGTATCCACTCTTTTTTCACCAGAGGGTGGGCTTGGACCATCATTACAGTCGTGGTCATCACTATTATCACAAATGTCATCAAAGAAATCTCCAGTTCTATGGAGGCGTGTATAATTAAAGTTGAGGTTAAAAAGCAAAGGGGTTTTATTAATTTTATGTTCAATTAAAGAGTAATTAATTTCTGGCAATTTATGGATGGCTTTATCGTTTTTAGCAAAAGGGTCTTCTTTTAAAAGGTTTTGATTAATATTTATAAGAGCACTGAGGTGGTGGTTATCAAAGTTTTTAGTTAAAGAAAGGTTGTTTTGTAAGCTAGAGTTTCCGGTTTTTTCAACGTCTTCAGGGAAATCACGTAAATACCTGAGGTCAGAAACATAAGAAATATCTGCTCTTTGTATGATCCCATACTTTAAATTGAGATTATGAATGTAACGAAGGAAATGCCTGTTTTCATTGAAGGTGGGGTCCGTAGAAACATTAGTGAATGAAAACTCTCGATCATAGAACGTACCTAAGTTTAATTGCCCTCTGGAGGTTGGACTTAATGAGTAGCGGTACTCTTGTAAAAGTTTAAGCCCTCTTCTTTCAAATATTCTGGCGGTTGTTGTAGAGTCTTGGTGAGGAGATATAGCCCAAAAAAAAGGTTGGGTCATTGAAGCTTTATTCGAGGAGCTATAGTCAAAGCTCGGGGTTAGAAGTCCTGTTTGTCTTTTACTTTTAAGTGGTATTATCAGTGCTGGTAAAATAAGGATGGGGAAATTATAAATTTTTAAAACGGGGAGTTGGATTCTGGCATAACCTCCTATGGTTGCCTTAATTTTTTTTCCACTAATACTCCAAGTTCCAGGGCAGTTTGTGCAGTTTGTGTATACAGCATTTTCAGCTACATAGGTATTTGCGTCGACCCTTTCAACAAGATCGCCTTCAAAACTAGTATTTCCCGCTTGTATAAAGCCACCCTCAATTATTGCTGATTGTGTTTGGTAATTGTAAGTTATTTTTTCGGCCTCAATATATGAGTCCATATTCTGTAAAACAACATTACCTACAGCAATGATTTTATTATCTTTAAAGCTTACCTCGGCTTGATCTGAGGCAAAGTAATAGCCATCAAAGAGCATTTTAACGTTTCCATTTAAGAGTATAGTTTCATTATTATTACTATGCATAAGGTCGTCAGCGTTAAGCGTAATATTAGAGTCTTTTAGGCTTTTAACTTCTGAGTGGGAAATTAAGGAAAAAGAAGAAATGAGACATAGAGCTAGCAATTGACCTAAAACAGCAGTCATTCGGGTTAAATGTTTAAGTTTGCTCATTTTTTTTTGAAACATACTCCTAAGACTAAAGTTTTAATTGTGCTCTGACAAGACATAGTACTCCAACTATTTAATCTTTTCAGCTATCTACGAGCCTCTTTTCTAAGAGCTTTCATTAGGGTCTGTTGACAATTCATCCAGCCGCTTAAACGACTGGATGAATTGTCAACAGACCCTAGCTTCCTTGAGTTGGCTTTTAGCCAGCCTTTTGTCGGCGATTTACATTCCTCTGAGAAAAAAAGCCTATATATCAAGCTGAAAAGATTAAGTGGTTGGAGTGCACGGCTGGCCTGAGAGTTATCCTAAATACTAGTTTTTAAAGCCTTTAGCGACAGGGTTTAGAGAAGGGTTTATAATAAAGACTCTGGGAATAACTTAAAACCGAGGCCTTTAAAATGAAAGCAAAAATTTCGAAGAATGAGCACTATGTACGTTTAGATCTATCAGGTCATATTAGCTATGAAAGCTTAGATCAGCTCAAGGAAATTTGTCATAGGCAGTTTAAGGGAAGTCGTTTAGTTTTTAATTTAGAAAATTTAAAGTTCGTAGGCTCATCAGGTATAACTGATTTTGTTGGCTTGCTTAAAAGTGTAGAGCCGCAAAAATTGCATATTTGTTCAGCACTACCTGAGTTTTATAGAGTATTTGAATCTCAAAGTTTACAGGCGAGCTCTTTCCACAACAGCTCACTAGAGGCACATAACCATATTGAATCGATACGCCATATCCACGGTCAGTTAGAAATACCAACCGACTTTATTAATAACAATTCGTAATATGCTTGTTAAGCCCGGTAGAAACTTTACTTCTAATTGGTCATAGTTTCAGTTCTACAGGATTATGCCATGCTTTCGGCAGAATTTTTCTTATTAATGAGCCTCGTGTCGCGCTTCGCGTATCTGCGTCACCTGATAGGTGATGAAGCGCAAAGACGCGATGCTGCCGTAAGCGTGCTCGTTAAAAAGGAAAAAAGAATCTTATTAAATTTTAGTCAGAGATTTGGGTTATCTAAAGTCTCTTTCAATTTCAAAAATTAGGTCTTCAATTTTATTGATGGCAGATTTATCTTTTGGTGGATTGGCACTAGAATTTTTATCTACAATGTTTTGATCGCGAAAGTTTTTAAGGGATTGAATAGTCGAGCGATAGGTATTCATCTCTTGGCTTAAGCGGCGATTAATTTTTTGTAAAGAAGAGGTCTTGGCCTGCTCTTTTTCAAACTTTTTTTGCAGGCTGGCAAAAAACATTTGAGTGTTTTCTAGCTGCTCTTTAAGTTCGTTTTGTTCATTTGTAGCATGAGCAATATGTTCGCTTATTTCATTTTGTTGTGTTTTTAGCTCTAAGTTTTCGACTTTTAATTTTTTGAGTTCACGTTTAAAGTCGCTATTCTCAGTGTTTTTTTCATTAACAGCGCTTTCAAGTAATAAGACTTTTTCACTTTGAGTTCGTTCACTAGAAATTTTAAAGTTTCGTAGTTCAATGTTTTCATTACTTAAGTTATCCATGGTTTGTGTTTTGCTATTAAGTTTAAACTCAAGATCAGCAATTTTTGCTGAATCTTCATCAAACTGCTTCAAAAGGAGTTCTTTCTCGTCAGAGAAAGAATTTGCCTGTTCTTGTATGTAAGAAGTGAGCGAAGTTAACTTATCCTTTAAAATTTTGTTTTCGCCTTCAAACTCAGCTTTTATATGTAAGTTATCTTTGTGGTGGCGTTTTAAAGTTTGAACTAATGGAGAGATATTATTTTTATATTTGATATGCGTTTTTAGGCGCATAGATAATTTGTTTATGCGTTCAATAAAGTCTTTAGTTTGTTTTTTATTTTCTTGGTATAGGTTTTGATACTCATAATCAAGAGCCTTATTTTTTACTATTAATTGAGTGTGTTCTATATTTTTTAATTTAACTTCACGATCATTGTGGTTAGATTTCTCTTTTAAAATTAAAACTTCATCTTTTAATACTTCGTAATGGTGTTTGAATTTTTTGACCTTATTTTCTTGGTCATCAATTATATTTTCAAGATGAGAAAGTCTTCGCAGGCTAACTGATAGCCTCGACATAAGTTCTTCATTTTGTTGCAATAAAGTTTCAACAGCATTGGACCTTAATACATGGTCGGGTAGGTGGCTGAGGTCTGGCGACTTTGGTAGTTCATTAGGTAGAGCTAGGTCTTGAACCTGGCTAGATTTTTTTATGACTTCATCCATGAATGTCCTTATTGTAGCGGTTAATACCAGGAATATTGTCTCAAACAGAATCAATACCTGTCAAAATTAGAAAAAGATTAATTGCGCGGCGCAGAATAACTTAAGTCCAGCTCGATCTATGTCGATAGGCTAGTATGGGTGCCAAGAAGCTATACGATGAATTAAGAGAAGAGAGAGAACATCAAATCTCATCTAAGATTGATCAAAAATTAAAAGTTAAAATAAGAACTTTAAGGACAAATGAGTCTTTAAAGACGGCTGTGCTTTCTGAATTAGTAGACCTAAAATATGAAGAGTGTGAAAGTTTATTAACTAACTATTCCTCAAGTTATGACAATTTTGTCGATTTTCAATGTAGAGTTGAGCCTTATATTAATCACTGTTTAAATTTAGTTAAATCCATTGAGATTAAAAGAAGCTTTCGGCAAATAGCATCAATGCCTACAATTAAACAGCAAGAGCTAATGGACAAAGTGGTCGAAGACTTTAATGAATTAAGGTTATATTTAGCCAGAATTGAAGTAATGCATACAGAGGTTGTGTATAAAGATATACTTTCAATGACCATTCTAATTAGAACCATAATGGTTTGCACAGTTATATTTACTGTTGTTGCAGGAGCTATTGGTATTGGCGGCGGTGGTATAGATTTTTTATTAAACTTCTTAAATGAAGTGTCGGCCACATTCGCGGGCCTATTTTCATAATTAAAGAATATGCAATTACTTATACCAATCCCATTAAATAATGTCCTAAATTAGTCTTCAGTTTTATATAGGTTTAACTTTTGTGACCAGAAAGAAACCGCAAGCCTAGCTAAGCAGAGGATTTCTTGACCTGAACAAAATTTAAAAGTGAATGAAAATGGTGAGTAATTCAGGACATTATTTGATGGGATTGGTATTACTTTTAATTTCCTAAAACTATAGATCTTGCCTTTTTAAGAACAGGTAGGAATTGACCAGCAGGCAATGCTTTGCCATTCATATAAATTTTTGGAGTGCCTTGAACTCCAACTCTTACACCGAGTTCGGCTTGTTTTTTAATTGCTTGATGAGTTTCAGCCGAGTCCATACAGGTAGAGAGCTTAGTCCAGTCGGGGCTGAATTCAGTGATTAAACTTTTAAGTTTTTTATCGACTCCATCGGAGCTTCCGACGGTGAAGAAAGATTTTTGGTTAGCGAATATGACATCATGAAATGCCCAGCCAAAATCTTGAGCGTTACCACAGTGAACAGCCTTAGCTAAGCGACAGCTAACACCATTACTGTTTGGTATTTTTTCGTTACAGGCGCCATCTAAAGGAAAGTTATAAAAGTGGAGCTGAACATCAGAGTGGGAATTGGCAAACGTGGACAGCGGTCCACTTGCTTTTTGGCAGTGACCACAGCGGAAATCGGCAAATTCAACCACTGTAATTTTCGCTGAGGCGGAGTCCTTGCCTTTAATTAGTGAAGCTGGTGTGTCAAACTTATGTACTGTCCCGTTTTGCCAGTCTTGTATTGAACTTGAAACTAATCTTTCAAAGTCTTTACTGCTGCCTTCAATATTATTCCCTTCGATGCCTTTGTTAATGAAGAAAGCAAAGGCAGGAATAGAAAGAGCCAGGACAACAGGCCATACAGGAGCTTTAATATATGACTTTATGTCATTCATAAGTTCAGAAAGCCCGAGTTTAAACTCGAGCTTTTTAGCTGAACCTCGAATTAAAAAGAAAATAAATACTGAAAAAATATAAAGAACAATGCAGTAGAGGCAGTAGGTGGTGAGCTGAGTAAGGGAGATCACGCCCATAACCGCTGAAGCTAATAAGGAAAATGCTGATAACCAAAATGCAGCCCTAAGTGCTTTTTCAGGAATTTCGGTTAGTCGTAATAAAACTAAGCCTAATAAAATTAAAATTACAAGATTGGTGGTTACTCCGAAGGCGGCAATAGGAATTCCGGCAATGGTTGAATAATCACTTGCAGCAACAGCATCGCAGTTAAAAGTATCACTTATATTACATGTGCTTTTACCATCAGCAGAGCCCATTTGAACTGTATGGAAATGGTTAGTTAAATAAAGGTGAACCCCTACAGAAAGAATTGTAAATAAGCATGCTAATTTTAACTTCATATTGGCCTCTAGAAAAATCATTGTTGCAATTAATAGCCATGCATTACAAGCAAGCTATTTAAAAAGTATAGCCGTAATTTTACGCTTTTAATTTACCAAATGGCAATAGTCTGGAGATTATTTAAGTCTTCTTCTTGATTTGCTGTGTTAAAGCATGTGATCATTGAAGTATGCAAAAAACACCCGGCCAGTATATTGAGTTACGTTTAAATTTGCTAGAGCAAGTGAAATCGCGTGTTCGTCTAATAGAAGGGGAGGAAGATCCCGAGCTCAGAAGTTACTTTTTACCTTATAAAAAAGAACTTCACGATCAAAAATGGTTGCCCGTTCAAAGGTCACTACTCATTGGTGATCTGCTGCAAGCGGATATTGTAATTGGTGGAGATTTTCATGCTTTTGCCCAGTCGCAGAGAACGCATTTGCGCATGATTAGAAGTTTAAAAAAATTAAACCGCCCCCTGATTTTGGCACTTGAATGCTTTGAAAGTAAACATCAAGAAATTTTAGATAAATATCTTTTAGGCCATCTTAGCCAAGAAGAATTTTTAGAAACTATTAATTGGGCAGAAGACTGGGGTTTTCCATGGAAAAATTATTGGCCTTTAGTTAAATTCGCTAAACTTAAAGGGCATAAAATTTTAGCTGTAAACTCTAAGTCTCATATAGATTCTGGAGTAAGTAATACTGATAGCCGAGATCAACATATTGCAAAAATAATAAACAATGAAAAATTAAAAACTCCTACTGCTTTAGTGTATTTGGTTATTGGTGATTTACATTTAGCTAATGAGCATATGCCCGCTGCATTATTAAATAAAAATTCATCTTTTGATATTATCAGTGTATTTCAAAACTCTGAAAAAATATACTTTGATTTATTATCCAAAGGTTTAGAAAACAAGGTTGATATTTTAAAAAGTAATAAAAAACAATACTGTATTATTACGTCTCCTCCCTGGGTGAAATGGCAAAGTTACCTGATGTACTTAGAAACTAATGATGATATTGAAATTTTTAACTCTGATTTTGAAGAAGAATTCGACGATGATCTAGGCGAGGACGACTACGATGATTTTGTAGAGTCATATGAGTTTACAGACCAGCTCTACTCCATATTTAATTTTTTAGTAAAAGATTTAGACTTAAATATAAGTTTTGATAACGCTGAAAGCTTTACAACTGTTACTGATTTTTTATTAGACCAATTTAACGAAAAACTAGCTACCTATGAATCTAATATGGCAAAGTTGTTAGTAGAAAATTCTAAAAGTTTTTATTTACCTGAATTAGGTTGCCTGTATCTTTCGCGGCTTACTACAAATCACGCGTCTGAAATTGTTGGCAAGTATATTCAAGCAGAATTAACTGGCAGAAAAGAAAGCCTTTTCAGTATGCCAGGAGACTTCAAGAAACTCATTTGGGTAGAAACACTGGCTTATTTCATGAGTAAAATATACAATCATAAACGAAAAACGATGAGCTTTAAAAATTTAAAGTCTGAACTGTTAACAATAAACCCAAGTGATTCTAATCATGAAATTTTAAAGCTAAGCCTTGGGCAAACCATGGATGAATATTTTTCTGTAAATAACATAAAACGTAAAAAAAAGGGCTTAGAACTCAGTTTACAACCCTATAGTTATATTGAGTCAGCAAGGATTTTAGGCCAGTTTAAAGGAGAACAGCTTCATCAGGCTTACCGAGGTGGGCGTATGAGTAAAGAAACTTTAAAAGTTTACATGAGTAAAAAAGTATCAGACAATGACTTTGAAGAGTTTTACCAGTTTATTGTAAAGCGATTACTTTCAAAAAGAAGTGCTAAAGATAAAAGGGAGTATATTTTATGAGCTGGTATTATGTAAAAAAACAAAAAACAATTGGCCCTGTTAAAAAAGTTGATATTTTATCTTTAATTCAAAATAATGAACTTTGTGCTTTTGATTTGTTAAGCAATGAGCAGGGGGCCTGGAAGTTCGTTTACAAATTTGAGAGTTTTTATAATTTTTTTAAAAGTATACCTTTGGAGCGTGTTGATAATAAAGACTGGGTAGTTATGAAGTTGAAAGAAGGTGGTGGGCGCATTCAATTAGGGCCTTGGACCACCGAAGATGTTACTGAAGCCATTAATAGTGGGTCTATCAAATACACAGACTTAATTTGGTGTGAAGATATGACCCAGTGGTACCCAATCACTCTGATTGAGCAGTTTAACTCAGAAGCGCCATTTACGTATTACAAGCAAGAAGTAGCCAGTGATAATTATGACCCATCGAAAGCTAAGCCATATATGATTTATACTCCCAACTTGCCCAATATTGATCTTCCACCTTCTGAAGCTGAAGGCGAGTCTTTAGTTTAAGTAAGTAGCGGTAATTCCCCGAAGTTCTATTAAAAAAAATCAATAAAATTCATGAAACCTTTATCTTGAGAACACTTGCGGCAGCATCGCGTCTTCGTAGAGCGTCACCTCGTCGGTGAACGCACCACGGATACGCGAAGCGCGCCGTGAGCCTCAATTTAAAGGTTTCATGAATTTTATTGATTTTTTTTAATAGAAGCCAAAGCAGTGAATAGTAAAAAGGCTTTATGCGTGACTTTTTGAGAGTATTATTACATCATATTTCTTTTCTAGAGGTATAACATATGATTAAGCAATTGAAGCAACATTTAGTCCCACATATAGATCCATTACTGCCATTAGCGGGTGATGATATTCTGAAGCTCCTTGAGATTCCTCGTGATATTAAGTTCGGGCAAGTGGCTTTACCTGTTTTTCGTTTTTCTAAAGAGTTAAAAAAAGCTCCTCCTGTAATTGCGAAAGAGTTTTCTGAAAAGTTATCTGATTTAAAAATTGAACATATTGCAGAAATAACACCTGTTGCCGGTTTTATAAATTTTCGTTTTGAAGATGTTTATGTTCAAGATGTCTTATTTTCTAATATTAGAAAACAAGGTCAAGCTATAGGTAACTCTAGCGATGGCGATGGACAAACCATTGTTATTGATTTTTCTTCTCCTAATGTGGCAAAGCCAATGAGCGTGGGGCATTTGCGAGCCACAATGATTGGGCAAGCTATATATAATATTTGTGAGTCTCAAGGCTATAAAATGATTGGAGTGAATCACCTTGGTGATTGGGGAGTTCAGTTTGGTCGTCTAGCTATGGCTTATGATATGTGGTCATCCGAATATGATTTTGAAAAAGAGCCCATGCAGTCTTTATATGCCATATATGTACGTTTTCATGAAGAAATGGATAAGAACCCAGAACTTGAAAAGCAAGGGTCCCTTACATTTAAAAAATTAGAAAATGGCGACGAAGATTTAAAAAAACTATGGCAAAAATTTATTAATATTTCACTAAATGAATACAATCAAGTTTATAAATTGTTAGGTATAAAACATGACGCTACATTAGGTGAGTCATTTTATAATGATAAAATGAAACCGGCGGAAGCTCTTTTGGAAGAAAAGGGGATCTTAGAAGAAAGTGATGGAGCCATGATTGTTCGTCTTGACGAGTTTAACATGCCTCCATGCCTAATTAGAAAAAGTGATGGTGCCTCTCTTTACGCCACTCGTGACCTAGCTTGCGCTCTATACAGACACAATGAGCAAAAAGGTGATAAATTAGTTTATGTAACAGGCATGGATCAAAATCTTCATTTTAGCCAAATTTTTAAAGTCCTAGAAAAAATGAATTACGAGTGGGCCTCTAGCTGTAAGCACATTGGTTTTGGTTTGTATAAATTTGCTGAAGGGAAAATATCCACACGAAAAGGAAATGTAATTTTCTTAAGAGATATTGTCGATAAAGCTATTGAGATGTGTGAAAAAATTATTGAAGAAAAAAACCCATCACTTGAAAATAAATCTGAGGTTGCAAAACAAGTAGGAGTAGGGGCTGTAATATTTAATGATTTGTCTGGTGACTCTAATAAAGATGTGAAGTTTGATTGGGATAAAGTTTTAGACTTTGAAGGGGATAGTGGTCCTTATATTCAGTATTCAGGCGTTAGATGTAGAAGCTTAATTGAAAAGTATGGTAAAGAAGTTAGCCTGAATTCAAGTATTAGCCTAGAGTCAGATGACGAAAGAGCTTTAGTAAGACATTTGCTAGTATTCCCTGAGGTAGTAAAAACAAGTTTTGATAATTATAAACCCCATTATGTAGCTACTTATGCTTTAGATTTAGCAAAGTCATTTAATAACTTTTATCACAAATGTCAGATTTTAAAAGCCGAAGATCAAGTTAAAGACTCGCGTATGGCCTTAGTGTCTTGTACCTTAACTGTACTAGAAAAGTCGTTAAAATTGCTTAATATTGAAGTTCCTAACCGTATGTAATACTACACTAAAAAATATTGTTAAGTTTAGGCTGCCTTACGCCTGTCATCTTTCGCTCTCGCTCAAGATGACAGCTTCAACCCAATAGATTCAACTCAAGGGCACTTAAGTGCCCTAGTGTACACTCAGCTAGTTTAATTTTATATTATCGACAGCAAATCCCAATTTAAAACACTGAACAGCCCTTGATTTAGAGATGGTAGGCCCTGATCTTGTAATAGTTAAGTATATCGTTTGATGGTTTTTTAAGGGAGAAGTTCATGTTGGTACAAGTTTTAAAAAAAATATTGTTTTTGGTTATTCCTTTAGCTCTAATAGGCTTTACATTCACTAACTGTGATTCAAGTGGTGCTTTAAAGCTCATTGGCCCAGAAGTAGAAATTGATTTGGATGGTAATATTAAATACAAGGCTGTGGATCCCGACTTTGAAAATGCCTGTATAGAAATAAATTTACCAATAAATATTAAGCCAGCAGATGTTAGAGAAGAATTAGTAAATTATATTTTAGCCCAAACAAATGGTTTATCTACTTTTGCATTAAGTGGTGAGGTGTTTGATGTTAATAAATTAAAAGTGGCGTATGGAACCTGTCCTACTGCAAATTTAGATAGCATGCCTGCAAGCTGCTCGGGTAAAACGATCAATGAAATTCCAGTGGGCCATGACTTTGGCCTGTTAACTTACAATAATCAGGTGAGTGAAGTGCTTTTTGCCGGAACTCCTTTTGAAACTAATATTGTAGAAACAATATGTGGTTACTTATAATTAAGCTGATTTAGCTGGGCAATTGTCTAGTTAAGGAATATTAATTTAGGTCTTCCACACATTATTATGTATTATTAACCCTTTTGTCTAGTCGATATATAAGTAAAAACTAAAATAATTGCAGGGTATTGCCGATAGGTTACCTGTATGAACAATAATAATATATTTCATATTTGTACAGTTCTAATTGCCTTAGTGATGGTGCTATGTATGAATTCATTATTTGTTAATCATTACTCAAAATCTAGAATGTTAGAAAAACAAGTAGCCGCTCTTTCTTTAGAGAACTCAAGAGCAGAGTTAGAGATGGAGCTGCAAGAAATTGAAATGGTGGAATTTCGTCAAGAAGTAGCTAAGGCATTACCAAAAATGAAAAATACAGTGGGTGATTATGGTGGCAGACAATTAGCGAGTGTATTGGGTGGAAGTTTAAATCCGAAACTTGATGAAGGCTTTTCAAAACTAATGCTCAAAAATGCTAAAGCAGATTTTACAAATAAAAAATATGCAGCGGCAAAAAAGAAATTAAAAAAGTATATAACCAAATACCCTCACTCAAGTTTTTTGCCTGAAAGTTATTTAATGCTTCTAGAAATGGAGTTTAAAGAAAAGGACTACGAAAAAGCTATTGATTATATTAACCATTTAGTTTCGGCTTACCCTTCAAATGAAATCACGGCTCATAGTTTATTTGTGCTCGGTGAAATCATGCAGCGGCAAGAGCGCCTAGAAGACGCAAGTGATTTGTACAGAACAATTATTGACGCTTTTCCAGTTTATCAAATTACAACACGTGCAAAAAAAGAACTTAAAAGCTTGGGGCTGTAGTTATGTTAAGAGCTTGGCTTAAAATTTTTTTAGTAATTCTAAGTTTTACATTAGAAGTTCAGGTAAATGCAAAAGTAATCAGAAGCCCTGAGGCTTGTTCCGGCGAAGTAGAGCCATGTGTAATTAAAAATGTCTCAACAGTAACGCAAAATTATAATTTTGATTTAATAAAAATTAGAATTGCCAGTGGTGCAATTATGCGTATTAATTCTAATGAAATCAAATTTTTAAAAGGTGATTTTATAGTGAGTTGTTTGGCAACTTGCTTATTAAGTTCAATGTATGTTGATAATATTCAAATTAGTGAAGGTTCGGCTTTAATAAGCTCATCAACTAATAAAGATAAAATTATCGGGCTGACAGGAACAGTGGCTCAGTCTATATGGGGACAGGGGAGTTTTCCGTTATTGCCTGGCATGTACCAAGAAATTGAGAAATCAGGGATTAAGGGGCACAAGGCAGAGTTGCCACAAGTGATGCTGGATGAAGACTTAGTAGCTCATTTGTCAGGACTTGCAAGAGCACCAATTAAGTTATTAGCTTTTATAAACTCAGAGAAAGAAAACACAGTAAACTTTTTATCTGAGCAATTTAAAACCAGTATTGGTCGCAAAATTGCTTCTGATACCAAAAAACGTTATATAAACCGCTTGCAAAGAAAAAAATATGATAATGAAAGCGCAAGACTAAGAAGGCTTTTTAGAAAGAAAAACAGGGCCTATAATTAATCTCTAATCAGGCCAACCATAAGTCCTGTAAAAAATCTCGACTAAAAACTAAATTTAAAATGAATAATTAATATAGGTAAGGGTATTGCCGATGTATTAATAAGAGACAAATTTATTCCAAGGAGGGAAAGTAAATGTCTTCAAGCGGTGCTATTGAACGTCGATCTAGCGATAACTTACGAAAAGAACGTAAGGCTGCAGATGAACGTGAAAAGCAAATTCAAGCTCAAAACGATGCAAGAATAAAAAGGCTTCAAGAAAAGCACGCGGCACAGCTGCGTGATATTGAAGAACGCTATGAAGGTAATTTAGAAACTTACAGGAATAAAAATACTGAAATGTACTCCTCTCAAGATGCAAAACATAAAAGAGAAATTGAAGAGTTAAAAAATACTTACAGGCAAGATCGAAAGCAAGCCAGTTTTGATATGGATAGAAAATTAAATCGATTGGACGATATTAATAAAACCAATGTTGATTATAATAATAAAATTCAAAGTGAAAAATTAAACTACCTGAACGAAAAGTACGGCCGTAATATTAAACGGAATGAAGAAGGTTTTAGCAACGTTATTGATAGGAATAGAGAGGGTTACAAGGATTCCATGGCAACGCAAAAGCGTGACCAAGCAGAGGCTCATCAAAAAAATAAAGAACATATAAGTGGGGCCCACAGGGACCAAATGAAAGATGTTCAATCGAGTTTTAAAAGAAGCCGCGATCATGCTAAAAATGAGAAAAAATCTATAATTGCAGGCTCTAACAATCGTTTAAAACAAGTGACCGATGGTCACGTAAGATATGTGGATGATTTAAAGGCTAGAAGCTTAGATAATAGTGATTATATGCGCGACCAGTTTAGAGATAGTTTAGATCAACAGCGTGAGGACTATAATGAAGAGTTAGGTCGAACCCGTGATAGAATGTTTACTGGTGTAAGGGAAAGGCAAGAAAATGAAGTTGAGTACCTGCAAGGTAAGGTAGAAACTTTGCATAGATCTAATGCTAGAGATAAAATTAAAACTGAAAGAGACGCAGATAGAAGAGTGGCGAATATCAAAAAGCAAGGTGATAAGGTAGCCAAACATTACAGTGAGTCACAGCAAAGATTTATAAATGATGTGCGTGAGGAAAATGCGCGTAATATGTCTAAAGATCATGCTTATTACTCTGAGCGATTAACAAAAGCTGAAATGAACTACAAAGATAAATTAGGTATGACTGAAAATGTATTGCAAGAACACTACAAAGAGGAAATGGCAAGGCTTGAGCGTGCAAAAAATAATGATAATGCTCGTGCGAACCTAAGAATTAAATTAACTGAACAAACTAAAAATCGTGAACTTAAAAGATTAGTGGCTCAACAACAAGAGCAGCTCAGGGTGCTTAAACAGTCTAATACTAATGACCGCAATAAGTTAGCTGAGCAAATTAGAGATGAAAAGCGATTTGAACTGAATAAACTTCACGATATGTTAAGTAGCAGCGCTCATGAAAGTGAATCTAAGGTTATGGATATTAAGGCTGAGTATCAAGAGCGTATAGATGATATGGCTAATCAGAAAGACCGTGAAAGAAGAATTATGGCAGAAACTGCTAGTAGACTAGCCAGAGAGCGCCAAGCTTCAAGTAAAAATGAAGTAGAGAGTTTAAAGGCTCAGTATGAAGGAAAAATTGCAAAGCTTAAAAACAATTATAATGAGCAACTAAATCAGATGAGTGATATTCATTCAGAGCAAATGGATCAAGCTTACGAACATATGAGACGTAAAGATAGTTTTCAGCGTAAAGCCTAGTAAACTGTCATCCTGAGCAAATGTGAAGGATCTTCTTCGCGATAAAGCCTGTTAACTAATTATTTTGCTGAAGTCCTTACCTTGTTGCAGTTAACTTATGTTTTTCTTGCTAACAATTAAGAATCAGAATAAAATTTTAAGCCTAGGAGTTTTAAATGAATATTCTTGTTATTAATTGTGGGTCATCAAGTATTAAGTATCAAATTTTTGATATGAGCACTCAAAAATCAATTTTTAAAGGTATAGTTGAAGAAATAGGCAAAGTGGTAAAAAACCATCAAGAAGCTTTAGCTAAAATTATTGGTAAAGTTAATAAAACAGAAATTAATTGTATTGGGCACAGAATTGTTCATGGTGGAGAAAAATTTGTTAGGCCCACCTTAATCAGTAGTGAAGTTCTTTTAGAACTAAAAAAACTTGAGCCACTGGCTCCATTGCATAACCCATACAACGTACTCGGAATTGAAATAGCTCAAAAAAAATGGCCTGAGCTGAATCAAGTTGCTGTATTTGATACATCCTTTCACTCACTTATGCCTAGAAGGTCTAAGTATTACGCCTTAGATTATGACCTCGCTGAAAAAGAGGGGATTAAACGTTACGGGTTCCACGGGACATCACATCAGTATGTTGCTAAAAAGTCAGCAAAGTATTTACAACAAGACTTGTCTGACCTTCGGTTAATTACATTACATTTAGGTAATGGCGCTAGTGCTTGCGCCATCGAATTTGGTAAGTCAGTCGACACAAGCATGGGTATGACTCCACTTGAAGGCTTGGTGATGGGCACACGCTCTGGAGATATAGATGCTGGGGTTGTATTGAAGTTATTAGACAATAACTCTCCTGAAGAAGTTTCAAAGCTTTTAAATAAGGGGAGTGGGTTAAAAGGAATTTCAGGTTTAAGTAATGACTTAAGAGAAATTGAAAAAGAAGCCGAGCTTGGTAATGACCGTTGTCGCTTGGCAATAAATATTTTTGCTCACAGGGTGCGAAAGTATATAGGCTCCTACGCTGCAGTTATGGGCGGTGTCGATGCCATAGTTTTTACTGGTGGCATTGGTGAGAACAGCGTGGGTATGAGGCGCAGAATATTGCAAAGGTTTGATTTTTTAGGTTTAACTATTGATGAAGATTTAAATAATGATGTTGTGAAAAATAGTAGCGCCTCCTTGATTTCAACATCCAACTCAAAAGTGAAAGCTTTAGTTGTAAATACGAACGAAGAGTTAATGATAGCCACTGAGACTAAAAATGTTTTTGATAAATTAAATAAGACTAGTTCAGACATCCCAGTAATTCCAATAGCTGTAAGTGCTAGGCATTTACATTTAGATAAGGAAACCTTTGCAAAATTATTTGGTGAGGGCAGCGAGCCAACAAAGTTAAAAGATATATCACAGCCGGGGCAGTATGCTTGTAAAGAGCAAGTTAACTTAATTGGCCCACGTGAAACAATTGAAGGGGTAAGGTTACTTGGGCCTCTGAGGTCAAAAAATCAAATTGAAATATCGAGGACAGATGAGTTTAAGCTGGGTGTTGACGCTCCCATTCGTAACTCTGGTAAAGTAAAAGGCTCGGCCCCAATAATCGTTGAAGGTCCCGTTGGGAAAGTGAGTCTCACTGAAGGCTTAATTTGTGCCCGACGACACATACACGCCCACCCAGATGATGCAAAAAAACTAGGTATTAAAGATAAGGATATAGTTGAAGTTGAAATAAGTGGCGGGGAACGTGACCTTACATTTGGTGATGTATTAGTTAGAGTCAAAGACAGCTATGTACTAGAGATGCATATAGATACAGATGAGGCTAATGCCTGTGAATTAGTTAAGGGAACGGGCGGAAGCTTAGTCTATGAAAATATATCAGGTGTGGGGGCTAAAATTGCGTTTTAATCTACCGGCTTTAGTAAAGCATATTGCGGTTACGGCATTAATATGTTTTGTGGCGAGCATTTTTTTAAGAGCTAACTTTTGGTTAGTATTTATAGTTGTTGAAATTGCTTTTTTCTCTAATATTTTTATATTAGGAAAAGGAAAAAAACAAAACCCGTTCATGAAAAATGTTAATAATGAAGATGTAATAGATATTAAAAGTGAAAATAGCCCTTAATTGCTAAAAGTTTATCAAGAAATATAAAATCAGTAATAGCTTGTCTATCCGAAACTTTGTATTGAAGAATGTCTCAATGGACCAAATGCTAGCCTGCGGCCAGCATAGAACCCACATCGCAGATAGTGCCTTTATGAAAAATCGACTCAGATCAAATCCCTAGGAATATTCTTCCCATCACAAAATATTAGC
>Ga0209187_1001348_pt1 | contig 29094 bp, 14 predicted proteins | sample BantaG_FD_187430 | JGI IMG/M metagenome (GOLD analysis project Ga0209187, IMG submission 187430) | Marine algal microbial communities from Bantry Bay, Ireland - BantryBay_4 metaG (SPAdes) (version 2) | ecosystem: Host-associated > Algae > Red algae > Unclassified | place: Bantry Bay, Ireland...
GAGTTCTCTATGATGGTAAGACATTGTATGAAGCACCCGGATATGATATTACACATATCGTAGACAGAGTAGGTGGTGGAGATAGCTTCATGGGAGGATTAATCTATGGACTACTACAGTATGATGGCGACGATCAGAAAGCTCTTAACTTTGCTGTGGCAGCTTCTTGTCTGAAGCATACAATTAAAGGTGATGCGAATCTCGTGACAATCGAAGAAGTCGAAAAACTCATGAGTGGAGACGCTAGCGGTAGAGTAAGTAGATAACAAAAAAAGAAATGGCAAGATTTACAAAAATTGAGGTTTTACAGACCATGAAAGAATCGGGCATGGTTCCCTTATTCTACAATGCTGATCCAGATGTAGCGATACAGACTGTGCAGTGCCTATACGAAGGAGGCGCAAGGCTATTAGAGTTCACTAATAGAGGTGACTTTGCTCAGGATGTCTATCATGAATTAGCTCGTTACGTCAATGAAAACCTACCAGAGATGATACTCGGTGTAGGTTCTGTAGTCGACCAAGGGACAGCTGCTCTATACATGCAGATGGGTGCTAACTTTATCGTGACACCTGTCTACAGAGAAGATATTGCAAGAGTTTGCAATAGAAGAAATGTCTTATGGTCACCAGGATGTGGAACACTGACAGAGATCACCCGAGCTGAAGAAATGGGCTGCGACTTAGTAAAGTTATTTCCAGGAAGTACTTATGGCCCAGGATTTATCAAGTCTATAACTGCACCACAACCATGGACAAAAGTAATGCCTACAGGAGGTGTATCTCCTACTGAAGAAAATCTTAAAGGATGGTTTTCAGCAGGTGCTTATTGCGTAGGGATGGGTTCGAAGCTTATCGCTAAAAAAGAAGATGGATCCTTTGACTACGATAAAATCAAAACAATCACAGCTGATGCTTTATCGTTGATCAAAGAGATTAGATCATAATCTAAAATTGTAAGTAAGTATTAGGATCCTCTGATTCTTACTTTTATTCTCACCTACAACCTTATAAACCTATAACTCTCTCTCCTACCTGCCTTATTTGTAAAAGTGATAAAATATACACCACTCGCAATTTCACCTATTTCGATATCGGCTGATCTATCATTTAATTTTTCGTGATGTATAATTCCTCCGTCGACATTTGCTATAGACAAAGTGCCTGTTGAATTTTCTTCAAATTCTATGTAGAGTCTATCTGTTACAGGATTTGGAAAAAGGGTAAAATTAGAATAACTACTGTCCATTGCCGAAGATGTCATATCTCCAAAATAAACCAGAAAAGATTTCCAAGGACGGTCATCGAAAAATTGCTCTTCTATTGTGATAGGAACACCATTAATAAGTTCAAGCTGGAAAATATTACCAAAATTTAAATGAGATGTAAGTATTATATCGCCATCAAGTGTAAATTCACTAAATGAGCCTGCATTTCCAAAAGTGGAAATGAAACCACCGTAGACGAATAACTTATTTCCAACAATATTTATTTTATTTGCAAACTGAACATTTTCAGACCATAATATATTGCCATTAATATCTATCTCTGCAATAAACGATTCAGAATCTGAAGCGCCAGGGACACATTCATCACTTGAAACATAAATTCTGTTATTATCAGTTACAAAAATGTCATCTATACGATCCTCACAGTTATCATAGACCTCCCACACAAATGTACCATCCTCAGTAAAATATTGTATCAAACTTGTATGAGAAAAATTATTGTGAAATAAATCAAAATAAGAATTGTCATTTAGGAATTCTCGTTTCATAATAAGAAAACCACCTAATGAATCTCTGAGGTTAGAATTAACTTCTACAACCTCAAAAGTGGAGTTACTCAATTTATAAATTTGGTTAAAATCACTTATGTATATAATGTTACCATGTACTGATAAGAGATGGTAATTGTCAGAGAGCTGGTCAGGATACGGTTCTATCTCAGAAATAAGAATATTATTTATTCCACTACCATCACTACGAAAGATTTCTCCAGAAGAAAGAATACTTATAATATCTCCATTCTGTTCTTCTTGAAAATATATCATTCTTCTGTAATCTTCCGTATTATTAGAAACATATTCATCTACCCTATGCAATAGAGACCCAGTGGTGTCATATCTAAGAAACTTTGTATCACCTGCAATATTTCCACTAACAATAATTTCATTATTAGCAGTAGTCAACATTAACAAGTCTCCAGAGCCGCCACTAATATCTCCTATACCAATTTCTTGATTAATATCTTTAGCCCAAAGTATGTATTGAGACAGGAGATTCGGTATTAGCAACACAATCGATAATAAAGTAAAAGCTAAGATTTTCATAATAAATAGATTGTAAGAAATTCACACACTTGTAAATATCTTAATTGCAAGTTAATGTATTTCTATTCATAATCGTTAGGGTGAATTAGGATAGCTTAATACTGTAATTTTCTCTTCAGGTCATTGATAATATTCAAATTATCCACGAACAATGTGTAGTCAGGAAATCAACTTGTAAATAAATATTACAAAAGATATGAGACAAAATTTTATTATAATTTTCTTAATCATCATTCGAGAAATAATAGCTTCCAATCTTAACTAATCATTCTTAGTAAAATATCCTTCATTGGATATAGCATCTGGACTTACAATTATATTGCCTTTTCTAAACCAAACCTCAGCATAGTTACCATCCTCATATTGCATAGCAATATCTCCCCCATGTGTTTCTGCGCCTGAACACCAGTTCCTATTTACCTCGGGTGATTTGCCATTGGTTTGATTGTAACAACCCAACTTAAAGAAGAGTCCCTCGCCAGCATAAGCCTTATCTCGCTCTACCCCATCTTGACCTATAGGCTCAAATAGTTTTTGCGTTTGCACAGGCATATCCGCAGCGATTGCATATTCCGAATCAATTAGATTTTTAGAAAAAGTTATGGTTTCATGCCCCTCACTTTTGAATGTCAATTCCATGACTCCATCTTTCACTTCAATTATATAACTTAACTCCTCACCTATTGCGATTCCGTCAGCAGGTTCTGCAGGGTAAGAGTTCTCACTTTCCCCCACGATAGAAAAGTCATATCCCCATACAGCAGTCGAATAATCCCATCTCCCTGAATTGTCATCACCTGCAGTATTAATTTCATAATTCCAAAAAACGGAACCTTTAGTATGCCCCGGAAATTTCTTGTAGAATATTTTAAGTGGTTCGTTCTCGTGTCCATCAGCACTGTGGATCTGCCCAATAACAACTGAATAAGAAGCAGCGACACGAGCATCACCCGTCGCAGATACATTCTGTACTTTTAGTGTCGCAGACAATTTAGCATCAGTTAGCGCAGACCATTTTTTTATTTGAGCTAATTCGACTCTTGTATTGTTAGACGTGCCATGTGTATCACCGGCATTCGGTGCTTTAAAGACCACCCAATCACCACTTGCATCATTGGCCGTATAAAAGAAATCTTTATGCTCAAAATCATTAGCAATACCAGCATTAGAACCATCACCTAAGATCAAATTCCAATGATCAAAAAACGGAATGACTTGACTGGCGTAAGTTTCTTTTTTATTCGATTCTTTCGGCGTATTAGAGCAGCTATTCAGAAATATAATAATGCTTAGAATAATAAAATTTCTATAAAGTGTATTGAGAGTTCGATTCATAATATTTTGTTTCAATTATCTAAATTCTATTAAGAAATAACTTTAGTACATCAATGTGGTTTATGTAGTTTATCCAAAAATATCTAGCAATCCGTTAGTCATAATAATCAGGGAAAAGATTAAAGCTCCAAACATGATAATATTTGTTACCCATTTATTAGAAGGTAATCCAGTGTTCTTTCTATTCCACAACATCAGAAAACTAATTATTACCAGCGGTAATGCAAAGACATTAAAAACTTGAGTGAATATTTGCCCTTGAATAGGATTGAATCCAAAAGCCGGAATACTTAATGCTAAAATACTTCCTATGCCTGTAATTATTCTAAAGCGACTTGAAGTTACATCTAACTTTCCAGTACTATAATCACCTAGCATCAGTGGCACTATAATCAGACAAGGAAATATAGAAGAAAGACCAGCACTTAATGTCCCTACGAAAAATATGCTTACTGCAAATTTACCAACTGAAGGCTCTAATGCTTTAGACATATCTAATACATGTGTAATTTCGATCCCCTTGCCATAGAGGCTACCACTTGCCACTGCCATAATAGCTCCACTGATTGTAAAAATTAATAGAGCGGCAATTATTGAATCTGTCTTTTGCGTCTTAAAATCTTTCATCGTCCAACCCTTCCCTTGAATGAACAAAGGTCTAGACATAAAAGTAGCTGACGCCATTGTCGTACCTACAAATGCTGCTATCAATATTCCAGCACCTTCCACATCTGGTATGGTAGGCACTAAACCCTTAATAATATCTGTAGGCAGAGGGAAGACAAAGAACAAAGTGAATATAAAGGACAGGCCCATCATCGCAACAAAAAGTGCTAAGACTTTTTCGAATATGGTATAGCTTCCTTTAATTAGAAGAAAATAGAATATGCTCATGATTAGTATCGCAAGACCTAATACAACCCCATACTTATGATCTGCAAGATCTGGAAAATTAATTACTAAAATCTCAAAAATAACATTGGACGTAATCCCTAATATTCCGATTAATGAATTCCATTGACCTATTCCGACTGCCACTATAATGGCAATGGCAATAAACTTTCCTATAGGCAAATGTTTCTTGATTGCATACAAGGCGGTCTCTTGAGTCATCAAATAATAACTACCAGATACATATATCAATACACCTGTAAACAGGCAACTACAAAAAAGCACCCAAAGCAAATCCATACCAAAATTGTTACCCGCAACAATCATTGCAGTAACACTTCCTGTTCCTATCGTATATCCTATCGCAAATATTCCTGGGCCAAATGATAATAGAAATTGTAAAAACTTTTTCATAAGATTTTTCGTATTTATTAGACTCATAATCAGATGACTTTACTTAATTATATGAGCTGTCATTCTGATGAATATGAGATAATCAAATTACGAAAATATCAGCTGGATTAATAAGTATGCGGGTTATAATTTATGAATAATTATAATGGGAAAAAATTGCAGAAAAAACTCATCAATGTTATAAGCAAGATAGCTTACAACTTATACTTTCCGACCTTCTAAGAAGCTTCCGAGATATATTGGCAATGCTTCGTATCCATGCCAATCATATAGATCTGCAAACAAATACTTGTTCTTAATAGCAGGGTCTATTTGAAGTAATTCCTCAGCATCTTCTTTAGTTTTGACGTTGAGAACAAGTATTTCTCTGTATTGATTTTTACTCTTATCTATTGGTCCAGCTATAGCCAAATTATTAGCTCCTATCAGCTTGATCATATTTTTTATATGTCCATTATAACTTTCTGTATGCAACTTAGATTCTACATCCAGATTATCTCCTGTCTTTAATATGACAAGGATGTATGACTTCATATCATAATCTTCAGCCATTAATTCTGTAGCCAATGTCTCATCGTATTCTGGAGTCAGAGATTGTGCAACAGTAGCTATTGTCATCAGACTAAGAAAAGGTCTTATCATTTTTTCCATCTTGTAAGGTTATATAAATTACTAAAAATCTGTTAGTTAAGGAGCTATTACTTAATACCCATAAGAGCTTATTACTTACAATCTTGAGCCGATTAGCAATCCTAATCGGCTCAATAATAACATATATGTGAGCCGAATAAAATTATTAATCGGCTCATATATTGTCAAATAATGAGCCGATAACTTGAATTAATCGGCTCAGTGATATACCTTTGGGAGATATAACAAGCAATGATAGAGCGCAAAATATACAACTGGCAACAAGATGAGTGGCCACGCTTTGTGTATGACACAGCACCTCTGGAACCACTACTACATGAGTACACGGCCCTATCGGGGACATTAGCTGGTACTAATGAGAACAGTACAACTAATGATCAGATAAAAGCTACAGTAGACCTCATGATCACCGAAGCACTCAAGACATCAGAAATCGAAGGCGAGTACCTGAGTCAGAAAGACCTCAGATCCTCTATAAAGAACAACCTCGGTCTCAGCAATCCCAAAGAGAAGGTCGGAGATCTCAAAGCTAAAGGTGCAGCTGACCTCATGATGGCATGTAAAACAGCATTCGATAAGCCACTAAGTAGAAAGATGCTCTTCTCATGGCACAGGATGATCATGGCAGATGATAATACTGTCAAGATAGGCGCATGGCGCAGCCATGCAGAACCTATGCAAGTGATATCAGGCGCATTAGGAAAAGTAAAAATACATTATGAAGCTCCTCCCTCAGCGCAGGTCGCTAGCGAGATGAAGCACTATGTGACATGGTATAATAGATCACTAAAAGAAGACTACCCTCATAGCTATCAGGCACCTATACGGTCAGCGTTAGCTCATCTCTACTTTGAATCTATACATCCATTCGAAGATGGCAATGGACGGATAGGCCGAGCGCTTTCTGACAAGGCACTCTCACAAGGTCACGGAACTCCAGTATTACTGAGTCTATCTAAGACGATAAGTGATAAGCGACAAGATTACTATAATGCATTAGAAAGAGCACAAAAAAAACTGGATGTCAATGAGTGGTTACACTACTTTCTCAATGTATGTATACAAGCCCAACGTGATGCTATAGAGCGTATAAGATATTCTATCAAGAAAAAAAACTTCTGGCAATCACGTAAAGATATTCTTAACGATAGAGCAACAAAAGTCATCAAGCGTATGACCAAAGATGGACCTGATGGATTTGACGGATATCTTAATGCTCGTAAGTATATGGCTATAACTAAGTGTTCTAAAGCTACAGCCACCAGAGACTTACAAGAACTACTTGCTGCTGGATTACTGAATGCTATCGGAGAAGGTCGGAGTCGATCCTATGCATTGAAAGACCTGTAAAAGGATTGTCTCAGATCCAGAATATCTTCTGCTATATAATCAAAAGAACAGATTCCAAATAGTAGAGAAGAACACTATTTCAAAAGAGTAACTGTACCTACAAATCTTACTCTTTCTCCATCATAACTGGTCATTATAAGATACGTGTATACACCGATTGAAACTTCACTACCGTCGTATGTACCATCCCAACCGTACTGTGGATCATTTGCTGGAAAGTTTCTATTTTCATACATCTTATTTCCCCATCGATCATGGATAGTCATATCTTCAATTATGAGATCTGGAGATGAAGACTGAGGAAAGAAAATATTATCATCACCAGTCTGATTATTCATGATATTAGGCAGGTATACTCGCAATTCCGAATCTATAATCAATCTTAATTCGATGCTTTTTTCGCAGCCATTCATATCTATAATCGTCACAGTATAATCTATATCTTCTCTGACATCTTCTACGAGGTATTCCATACAATTGTCACATGGAATTGTCGGTTCCCATATTACGGATTTTATATTTTGAGTCGGAATATCAGTGCTTACTTGTAGTAATACATCTGCACCTTCATTAACATAAATTAATTCTTGACTGCTCTGTAATTCTATTGCAGAAGGTTCTTCCAGAGTTACTATTGTATCAAATTGACACCCGTTAGCGTCCTCTACTACAAATTCATATTCACCAGAGGACAATTCGTTCAGTTCAGCTTCTGTTGTCTGTTCTCCATTTAGAAAGTACGCATAATCGGGAGTACCTCCTATAATGCTACTGACACTTATATTACCATCAGACATCTGATAGCAGAGTGGACTCTTGCTTTCTAAGGCAACAGCCGTAATTCCATCAGGAGTAGTGACTATGATAGTATCCATTGTAATACATTCTGAAATATTATGTCTCGTTTCTAATAAGTAAGTTCCAGACGAAGTTACCTGTATCTGTTCCTCCTGACTGAATGTAATTGCATCTGAGGTCCACTCAAAGGAAAGGTCACTTGCATTCACTACAGTAGGAATGATGTCAATAAAATCATCTGTACAATTAAGTTCATAGTCCTCATCTACACTAAGTTCAGGAATGGTATAGTCCTCGGTAACGATTACACTATCCATTGATACACAATCATTAGTATTGTATCTCAGTTGGAAAAAATAAGTACCTGCAGTACTGGTAGTCATAGTAGATGTTGTCACTGGGATCTGAGTCAGGTTACTATCTAACCAAATCAACTCATGAGGCACAGATAAGTCAGAGGAAGATGCATCTAAGGTAATCTCATCATGAGTACAATTAAGCACTTGCGGATCTACTATAGAAATTAGTAAAGGGATGGTATCTATTGTAATCAAAATGTTGCTTTGGTTAACACAACCAGAAATGGTATCCCGAGCAAAGAGTGTAATCTCTCCAGGTATCATAGTAGAAAGAGTATCTAATTCCACTTGACTCCCTAATCCAGCATGATCCCATCTATATATCACATTCTCTTGTGGAATCATCGTCAATTCTATATCTGTGATAGAACAAATAATAGCAGTCTTATCTGAAACAATAGATGCAGAAGGGTCATTTCTTATATCACTTACTTCCACTGTGTCACTCACTGAGCAATTATTATCAATATCAGTCACTTGTATCACGTAGATACCTGCTTCTACAGCCTCGTAATTATATTCAGTACTGAGTATATTTCCATCTTCATCAGACCACTGCACTGAGAATCTTTGTCCTTGACTAGAATCACTTCCATCTAATAATATAGTCTCTTGATAACAAGATATAATCTGTTCTTCTGGAGCAAATGCCAGTGCAGCACATGTGCAATCAGGAGGTGTAACTATCTGACTGCTTTTACAACCAGATATGTCATCCATGATGGTAAGCATGATCGTATCACTTAGAGGGACATTTAGTATAGAGTATTCTCCCTGACCTAAGTCAGTAACTACAATTCCATTCTCAGTAGCTACAGAGTAATCGCCAGCAGCAATCATCACATCATAGAAATCTACATCTCCACATAAGATTGTGATATTCGCCTCAGGGTTATCCACTTCTTCTACTTCTACTTCCACCCTTGAGCGACAACCTTGTGCATCCTTTATGGTATACGTATATAGTCCTACCGACAATGGCTGCAATTCTATGGATGTTTCTGTACCTATGTTTTCATTAATCTCATTGATACTATAAGGCCCTACTCCTCCTGACCATGTGAGGCTTAAGTTTTGCTCTTCCCCATCACATAATTCTATAGGTCTCACTCGATCAAATGCCAACTCACATTCTCTCTCGATCATAACAGAAACTCCCTTTTCTCCACAATACGTGGTCACAGAAATAAACAGTCCGATGAGAGAATCTAACAAATCTCCTTCTCCCAATGTATATGTCGGATCTGAGATGGTAATATCTGAGAATACACCATCACCAGAACTGGACCAAGTGATCGAAGAAGCATCAGAAATAATAGCTTCAAGATCAACCACATTCTCTAATGGTGTCAAAATAATTGTATCTATGATATCAATTTCTATATCTCCTAATACTGTAGTCGTCGTAACATTAGATACTAATTCACTGACGCCACTATTAATGTAATCGGGAAGCCCTTGTAATGTAGCAGCAGAATTAGCTAATACCTCAGTGTCTGTATATCCTACGTATACGTCTATTACAAAACTAGCAACTGTCTCCGCATCTACTTCATCTATTATAAATGTAGCCGTCTGCCCTTCGACACTTTGAGAAGACGCTATACTTAATCCTTGCTTGTCATAGGGCTTATATACCCATTCTAATGGTTCCGGTATAATATCTGTAAACTGCAAACCATAGATTGGCGTAGATGATTTATTATCTATGTAATATGTGTAAGTCAGACTATGGTCAGAACATGTCGTATGATGATTCACTTCTTTGCTAAACAATACTGTAGGATCACCGCAATCTTCCTGTCCATTAAGAAGTATGTCTTCTGAGCTGGTGCTTGCTCCATCGAAATCCAAATAAGCCTGACCCGTCGGTCCATCTATCGTCACATCTTGATCGCCATAATATCCTTGTGGAGCATTAGACACATCATATGACAATGTAATCGAAACACAACAATTAGCAGGAATATCATAGACTCCAGAATTATCTATGCTGCATCCATTGACATTAATAGTACTCTGTAAGAGGTCAAATTCTGAGGGTGCATCGTCTTGGATCTCAACACCTACGGCATCTACATCACTTATATTACAGACATCGATTGTGTACTGTACAATGTTCTCACATATCGGATATAATGAGACACTAGATTTCAATGCTTGTATAGTTGCATACTGATCGACACAGATTTTCTCACTATCTATATTGTTAGTGTAAGTTGTTTCTACAATATCTGTGACAGGTAGATCAAACGCTGGAGAAGTCTCACCACCGTCATTAAGCACAGCATACAGATGTGTGGCTGTCTCTACAGGCAATGTAACCGTAAATGATTCTGACTCTCCTGCAGGAACTGAACAAGGAATGATAAAGGTCGAAATCAAGCTTGCTCCATAACTCGTCGGATCATTGTGATAGAACGACACCGGTGTACCTGTCGGCATAGACAGTTGCTCATGTGCACTTACAGTAAAACTTAAGTCGACAGACTCAGGATATGGACAAGCATTGACAGTCACATAATCATCAATGGTAATCTCCCCATCTCTATTAAAGAAAAAATTAGATGTCGTACCAGAACAACTGGCATATGCTAATGTGATGGATAATTCTAATGGATCTAATTGGTTAAAGTCATTACCAAAATATGCCATGTCTGGCTTAGTAGCTGCTTGGATAAGTAACTGTCGATAACTTGTAGAACTATTAACATATCCTATTCCTACATCAGCTATGATTATTCCTGTCTCCTTAAGTTCTTGAGCATATGCCGCTGCAGAAAAAGATGCACACCCATCGAATGTGAATATGATTACTTTCTTAGCATTAGGCCTTGCATTGGCTTGCAGGTAATCATTACCAAATTGCATAGCACTTAATATATCAGTTCCACTTGTAAATGACCGTTCGAGATTTTCATAATTTGTCAATAAAAAGTCATCTCCTGTGATTCCAATTTTTATTTGTTGTTGATTACGTCCTGACCATTCCGCTATTGCAACTCTACTATCCTGAGGCCTTAGTCCAAGATTAATGCCTTCATAGAACTCTCTGAAGTATTCCTTAGATTGCTTATACTCTTCAGCACTGATGGCTTCCGAGACCAAATTCAGGATAATGATATCCATAGGTTCTGCGCAATCTTGTACAGAAATGTCCTCGTCTATCAATGTGATCTCAAAGCTGGAAGATAAGTTATTAGCATCATATAGAAACAGAGTGTAATCGCCTGGCAAGAGCCCATTAACGTCAGCTGTGGGACCTGATATATTGTCTAAACTCTTATTAGTAGGTCCAACCGCTGAAATCGAATAAGGAGCCTGACCACCAGAAAACTCAATAGAAATAGATCCATTATCCAATCCAAAAGTAGCATTCTCTGAAGTGACCAAAAGTATGTCAAGACTCGAGCTAGCAATGGGGTCTAATATGATATTTTCAATAATAGCTTCGTCCCCATCTGGAATCGTTACTGTCACATTGTATATTCCAGCAGGTAACTGATCTATGGTAAACTTATCTTGCTCCGTAACATCACCACCAGTAGAATTAGTTGAAGTTTCTTCCCAAGTATAGGTAAATGGTATCGTATCATAACTAGATACTGTAATTTCTATACTTCCATTCTCTGCCCCTAAGCAGGGTGGATTAGAAGTATGTTGTAATACAAGTCCACATGTAGATTCTAGTATCTCGTCTATCGAATTGCACCCCTCTGCATTACCATATATAGAAATTAAGCTATGCTGAGATGGATCATTCAGCAAAGGAAAAATAATACAACATTCAGACAGTAGATCATTAGAAGTCAAACTTAATCGACCCGAAATGTCTGTAACATTTCTTAAGCCTTCTATATCAATCAATGCATTATTCCCAATAATGTTAAGATTGCCGTCAATTGAGGTAAGATTAGACAAACTGCTAATATCGGTAAGAGCACTATTATAACTTAAATTTAATGTCCCATCTATAGACGTTATATTGCTCAGGCCATCTATATCGACAAGTGCCTGATTTCTTTCTATTGTAAGATAACCATCTAAGTAGTCGATGCCAGTAAGACCATTAATATTTGTCAATGATTCATTCCAAGATATATCTAATGAACCTCCAAGAATTACTAAACTATTCAAACCATCAATATTAGTCAAAGCATCATTTCTACTTATATCTACATTACCTCCTATCGTAATCAATCCTGATAGACCATTTACATTAGGTAAAGATTCATTCCATTCTATATCAATAGAGCCAAGTACAGATTCTACACTCGATAATCCATCTATGGATGTCAATCCATTATTCCAAGATACACTTAGACGGCCATCTATGCTTGTAAGATTAGATAACCCATCTACATTTTCCAGAACCTCATTTCTATCGATATCAATAGAACCATTTATAGTAGTTAATCCAGAGAGTCCATCAACATGAGGTAATAATCTATTGTATTCTATGTCTAAATTACCAGAAACGGTTTCAAGATTACTTAAGCCTCCGATATCTAATAAGCCGTGATTGCTTGAAATATTCAATGTCCCTTCTATAGTATTTAAATTATTTAGTCCATTTACTTCAGTAAGCATGGGATTACGTTCTATATTCAAGTATCCTTCTAATGTTGTCATCCTGCTTAATCCATCTGTAGAAGTCAAAGAATTATTATTACTAATTGTAACTCTCCCCGTGATGGAGGACATCTGAGATAGGGCATCTATATTATTAATCGTACTATTTCCGGATAAGGATAGATTCCCAGAAACCGAAGTAATATTTGACAGACCATTGATATCTATGAGACCTTCATTACTATTTATAGTAAGAGTTCCTTCTACTGCCGTCAAATTAGATAAAGCGTCTATACTATTGAGGGATCGATTATTAGATATTGACATCGTCCCAGGCATAGAAGCAACATTTGATAAACCCACGATGGAAGTCAGAGATTGATTATAATCTATAGTTACACGCCCATCAATGCTTATCAAATTAGACAAAGCATCTATATTTTCGAGTGCATCATTATTAGTGATTGTCAACCTCCCTGTGACAGAACTGACATTTCCTAATCCTTGTATATGTCTAATCGCGGCATTACGAGTGATTTCTAAAGTACCACCTATCGAGGTTAGACTAATCAATCCGTCCACGTTAGCCATCGTCTCATTAGAACTTATAGAAACACTTCCATCTATAGAAGAAAGATTGCCCAGTGGATCGACATCATTTAGTGCATCATTATTTGATATCGATAATGATCCTGAAACAGATTCTAAACTTGACAAGCCTTCTATATTAGCAAGTGATTCGTTATATCTTATTGTGACACTTCCACTTATTGATGATACATTAGATAATCCATCTATATCAAGGAGTGAATCATTATAGCTAATTCCTAAATCCCCATCTACATTTGACAGTTTTGATAAGGCATCGATGTCACGAAGAGATTCATTGTAAGATATACTCAGATATCCTGAAACAGACTGAACACTATTCAGTCCTTCAATATTAACCAAGGATTGATTGCGATCAATCGTAACTCTTCCATCTATGGTTTCTATATTAGATAATGCATTGATATTGGTAAGTACGTTGTTTTCAGAAATTGTCAAAGTACCAATAGATGAAATATTAGACAGCCCATTTACATTAGATAATGACTCATTGGTTCTGATATTAACATAGCCGTTAGCCGAGGTCAGATTAGTTAAGGCATCCACATTTGTAATCAAATCATTATAAGAAATAGTAAGCCTTCCTTCTATAGATGTCAAATTAGATAAACCATTGATATTTAATAAAGCTGTATTAGAGCTCAGAGTAAGGTCACCATCCACTGAAGTTAAGTTAGATAATGCATTGATATTTGCAAGCGCCTCATTACTCGATATGGTCAAACGACCAGATAATTCCATTAGATTTTCTAGGCCATCAATATTGGTCAATATATCACAATTAGAAATATTGAGACTGCCAGGTATAGAAGTTAGGTTAGATAATGCATCTAAATTGGTTATATCATCACCACGAATGTTCACAGATGTAGTAAGTTCTGTAATGCTTTGATCCCAAGCATCTACTTCCGCTTGAGTCCTTAGTGTCTGAGCACTATATTGGGCTACTGAGATTAACCCAAAAAATAGAATTAGTAAGTACTTAGGAGTCCTGATCATAATGAAGTTGGTATGCTATAAAGATTGTAATCTTCAAAATAGTATTAAACTAACTATTCCTAATAACATTTAACTAAAAAATGGACGAATGTCTCATAACCTTCAAAAAAAACGGATTTCAACCTGATTTATCGCATACTCATCTAATGACAGCACATACATTATGTTTTCTATAATGCAAGATAATTTAAAGCTTACTTTAGGTAGGCAATAGATACATCGTACATCGCAGAAATAAAAAATATATTCCCGTCAGACAGAGGTGTAGATCCAGATTACAATCACAAAGACAGTATGCATCTATAAAAACTTGAATGTACACTCTATGGAAGTTTATATGGCAGAAGTGAGCAATTACATGATGACTTATACCATACGCAATCAATAAGTCGGGATTTTCAGAGGTAATCCAATCTGCTTAGACTCTGTTTTTACAGTATTATAAAATACATTAATACTCAGTAATTGGTTAAGTATAGCCTATAAGGAGGCACATGCCTATCAGATTTGTCATGATTTTTGTTCAGCTATCCCACCTCCAAAGGTTTTTGGAGTTCCATCATTACAAAATGACTTTGGTCATTTTGCAGGTTAACACCACCACTCTGTCCTGCCAAATCCCCATAGACTCTATATCCTAATCCCTGCAATTCTTGCAGGGGTAGACATAATATAATGCCTCTGGGATTATAACTTCTTACTTCTGAATATCCCTAAGTCATCCATTATACCATTCCCTGCAAACCTTAGAGAAGTACAACAAAATTGCGCAAACATTATAACAGGCAATATAATCCTTGATGTTTTTATAAATCAACTACTTCGCGGGTCTTACTGACACCCTCATATCTATATCAGCAGTCATCACTTCTACATCAGATCTATCCCTTACGGATACATGACATACTTGCACATCGATATTATCCCAGTCTGGTGTCTCGAGATCACAGATTGCATATAGGTCGGTTTTCGCTTTCTTTAGATAAGCGACTTGCATGCCTACAGGAATCCATCTTAGATGCGAGGGCAAGGACGCCTCCATACACACACCAGCAGCAAATTCACATAAGTTACACATCGCTATTGCATGTACTGTCTTAAGGTGATTATGCACAGGTCTTCTCTTAGGCATACTCACCTTTATATAATTAGGTTTTACATCTTCTATTAGAGGTCTTATAGTCTTAAAGTATGGGGCCATTCCTGCCACTAATCGAGAGAAGATTCTATGACCAAATGGAAGCTTGGCACACTTAGCTTTTAAGGCGAGGACACGATTCATATTGAAGCATTATTCTATGTTAGAAATTACATGTATTATTAGTATATAACAATTTACAATCTCAAAGCATATTCATCTTTGGATACAACCGTTATTTCATTTTGGGTGTAAAAATGTAATAGCTAAGCTTTAATCTAATTCACTCCTTCCCTATCAATCAAACAATCGATGATCAAATGGAAATGGCTCCACCTCTGCAATGCTTATTTCGCCAAATGAAATATGATATGGATTGATTAGAGTGTTGTAATCCCCTCTAACTACAGCTGAGGGGACACTTAAGATTACGTATTCATTTTCTTGTACGAATGCATCACCTATAGATCTTGTAATGGCTTTATACTCGACCATTCTATTCCATTGGGAAGGCAAATCTTTCGCATCTATATGTTTCACCTTTAGATTATCGGGAATATGAATGCTGATCATATAGTAGTCCTCGGGAACCTCACTCATATCCAAATGCACGAGCAATTCCGCCATAGCTAATGCACGATTAGAAGCTGTATAGATAATTTCTAAACCTGCACTATTCCAACGGGCCCCAAACTTTGCTGCCCCGATACCGCTGAGTGAGTTCTTATACTTTTCTCTTGCTATCCTGTAGCTTATCATGCAAAAATTCCATGCTCAATGTGATGCAGCTCCGTCATCACTAACTCCTTTCCATAAGAACTACTAAGAAGATCTATAGGTCTCTTATCTCCAAAGATAAACTTAGACTTATAGAGCCATCGCTCAAACTTCTCAGAAGATCCGAAGACTTCTACACCCATATGGACAACTTCTATAAACTCAAAAATCTTCTCGGTATAAATAGGCTTAAGCATGGTGTTATCTTTTTGGTAACGCTTTAATGTTCTATATGGAATATTAGTAACCTGACACCAATCAGTCAAACTGAAAGGACTATTCTCCGCCACAGTATAGAAAAACTGAGTACTTACCCCTGTCTCTATCAAAGAGTGCAAAAGCATCTTCTCATCCAAGAGCTTAGTCATCGTCATCCCGTAGCTGGAAGCAGGCTCCATGACCATCCCCTTACTCGGAGAGGAGATATTCTTAAGTTCCTCTATTAGTGCTCTATTAATAACATCTGAATCTACCATGTCCTGCATTTTGTACAAATCTATTACATTTTGGCAGATTATCCTAATATTCCAACCACTTCCTACACAAATCCAGTAAGATTTTCATCCATCAGGTTTCTTTATATAAATCCAAATTTATAATCAAATTTGTCCAACAATTCCAATCTCGACATACGTCTAAGAGAGTAAATTAGATGATATGAAAACAATATTTACAACTATATTCCTAGGTATCTCCTCTGCTATATACTGCTGCTCATGCTGGGGTCCACAAGATTTTTGCTCTGCTATCTCTGACAACTTTTCTGGTGATAAATACGTCATCATGGCCAAAAAATTAGATGACATAGAGCATGGTATGGAACTACAAGTGATAAAGTCATATAGAAAAGATATTGATTCAGAAAATATAATTGTATGGGGAGATTTAGGTTGGTTATGCCGAGAGTATACGAATATATTTGCGGTGGGAGACACATTCATATTTAATTTGCATCAGCTTGGAGAAAGCACTGTAGATTCATATGAACGTCCTAATGACTTTTCACTGAGTGTTTGTGGGAGACATTATCTTCATGTGAAAAATGGACAAGTCATAGGTCGCATAACAAAATCTGACGAGATGGTTACGCAAGCGATTGATTTAAGCACTTTCGATAAAGCTATTATGATCGAAGATTGCACAAGTCTCGATGTCAGCACTATTACAGTATTCCCAACCCTGACCGATGAGTCAGAAAGTCAACCATTAATTGCCACAATATCACCTAATCCGTTTATTGATAATCTTAACATCACATCGAGTCATAAGAATTATTTAGTAGAGGTATTCGATATGACAGGTCGGCTTATTACTAATATAAATTCTGACAGTAATTTTTATAGTATAAAATTTTCTGAACTCAAGCTCACTTCTGGAATGTACTTAATAAGAATCATTGGCAATCGCGAGGAGGTAAATGTCATTAAAGTAATTAAAGTGTAGCATGCCTATTAGCGGTTTAAGTATTCTCTATTCTCGTTTGTAGGTGAAATGTAGTATCTCTATTATAAAATGCAAATAGAATTAGTAGTTTGATTCAACAATACATAATTATCACCTTAGCCTTGGCAATCTATCAGCATCTGTGCAAGAATTAACCTCAGAATAATCTATTAATTCTTCAGCTTGTTCTTTGATAACAAAGACTCAGTTCTATTTCATAGCTATATTCCTGTGTATATACACTACACGGCATTGCCTATTATTGTCTCAAAATATTAATCTATCATAATTCCACTCAAAATATTGATATTTGTTGCAATCGATAAACTGACACTCATTTGAAAATACTACATACAGCAGATTGGCACATCGGAAAAGTCTTGCATAAGCAAGAACTTAGAGAAGAAATGTTACTTTTCTTTGATTGGTTGATTGCAACCATTCAAAGTGAATCTATAGATATATTATTGGTTTCGGGCGACGTGTTTGACTTGGCTAATCCTGCTGTGAGAGATCGAGAATTATATTATCAATTTCTCAGCCGACTAATACAGTTTAAGATCAAAGTTATTATAACAGGTGGTAATCACGATGCGGTAGGTCTACTTAATGCACCTGAGCCGATACTCAGACATCTTAATATCAATACTATCGGAGGTGCAACCGAAGATATCAGAGATGAGTTAGTTACAATAACGAATGACCAAGGAGAAATGAAACTTGTCATCGCCGCAGTGCCATTCCTGAGAGATCGAGATCTAAGAAACAAGAACACAGACAACCAATATAAAAACAGAATAGAAGCCATAAGAGAAGGTATCAAAAACCACTATGCACAACTTGCTGAAATCTGCAAATTAGAATATGCTAATATCCCATGCATAGCTATGGGACATCTATATGCATCAGGTTCTGTCACAAGCGAGAGTGAGCGAGATATCCATATTGGGAATGCAGCAGCTGTCCATTCTTCTATTTTTTCTGATGTCTATGGTTACGTTGCACTTGGTCATATACATCGGCCTCAAGTGATCGGCAAGAATGATTACATTAGGTATTCTGGATCTCCGATTGCATTGAGTTTTTCTGAGCGAGATGACAAGAAGTGTGTTGTAATCATAGAATTAAATGAAGGAATCATAGCTAAACCACAAGCGATCCCTGTACCAAAGAATAGAGAACTATATAAGATGAAAGGTTCTGAAGAAGCAGTCATAGATAAGCTTAAGAAATACAAGCCTGAGTACTCACTGACCTCATTCGTAGAATTAGAAATTACAGAAGACACTTATAGCCCTCTGACTCTATCGAGGATAGACAATCTTGTCCAAGAATATGATGGAGCGGATCGATTCAGAATTCTTAAGAGCAGAGTAGAATTTAAAGAAGGAGCGAAGGATACTTCTGAGTTATTTTCTGAAGGTACTCGCATAGAGGATATCACACCCACAGATGTGTTTACAGAACTTATGAATCAGCAATCCACCGACTCGAGTACACAAGCTTTAATGATAGTAGCATTTAGAGAATTATTAGATGAGACAAGGCAGTCCGAGTAGATATGAAAATTATAAAACTAAGCTTCAAAAACATCAATAATCTCAAAGGGCATCATGAGGTGGATTTCTCAGCTGAGCCGTTAGCTTCTGCTGGTTTGTTTGCCATCACTGGCCCTACTGGATCTGGTAAATCAAGCCTATTGGATGTTATTACGTTGGCACTATTTAACAAAATACCGAGATTCAGCAAGTCGATATCTAAGAACGAAATCAGTAACTCTGGCTCCGTAATCACACACCATACTAATGATGCAGAAGCACACATTTCTTATATTGTAAAAGGAAAAACATATACATCAAGCTGGACCATCACCACTGCGAGAACTGGTAATCTTAAAGATTATGAGATGTTTATCTATGATGATATGGGTAAGGTTTTAGACTTGAAGAAAAGTGAAGTTCCAGCTTATAACGAATCGATTATAGGACTTAAGTATGATCAATTTATCAAGTCAATAATGCTATCGCAGGGAGAATTTGCAAAATTTCTGAAAGCTAATAAAAACGAACGAGGAGAACTACTGGAGCATATCACAGGTACTTCAATATATAGGTCACTGGGCAGAAAAGCTTATGAAAAATATAAAAGTGCCAAGACCAACTTAGAAGCTGAAACGGTCCTGCTTGGAGAGATAAGGACTCTTACTGAGGAAGAGAAAAAAATGCATCTGACAGAAACAGAAAACATAATTAAAAAACAAAAAGAGCTAAGCATCTTACTCAAAGAAGCAGAAAAAATTGCTCATATAAAAAGTGCTATCAAAATAAATAGCGATAATCTTAAACAAAACGAAGTTCTGCAAAATTCTATTAACATAGAATTTGAAAGATTTTTACCATTTCAGAATAAGTTAGATCTACATCAGAAACTGAGTCCTATACAAGGCTCACTCGCTACATATAATTCAGCAGTTGCCAATGCCCAACAGAGCCAAAATAACTTAGACAATTATAAAAGTCAATTAGCTACTGCCAAAGAAAATCTTCAACGAGCCATAGCTGATATGCAGACCCTTACTAAGAAGGATGTAGATGAAACAAACTTCAAGACAGTCATGAGTGAATTTGAGCTAGCTATCAATAACATGGATCGGGATCTGGTAAATATTAAAAATCAAGGCAAAGAAGAAAGAGAAAGAAATAATAAACTCATCGATCAATACCCTATCCAAATTCCGACAGAAATAAGGCCTAAAGAAGCTCTTATATTATTATCAGATAGAAAGGTAATATTAGAAAAAGCAATCGCATCTTCTACCATCGATAAAAGCGCTGACATACTTAAAATAAAAATAATTCTCAAGCAAAAGCAAAATAAATTAGAGTCACTAATAGAAATCAATCAAGATTATGAACACATAGAAGCATTATCAGAAAAAGTCCTTAAGATTGAAAAAGAGTTAAAGGATCTCAATAAAAAGATTGAGGATCTAAAACCACTCATAAGCAAATGCAAAAGCATGGATGGCACACTGAAAGAAAACATTAATTTATTACAGAAACAGCGAGAAGACGCTATCAAGATAGCAAATCTTGAATCTCTGCGTAATGAGTTACATGATGGTGATGCTTGCCCCTTATGTGGATCGATCGATCATCCTTATACCTCACACCTACCTAATAACGAAGATGATTCCATCACAAATAAAATGGAAAGCATCAAATCGCAAATAGAGAAAAATAACTTAGAACTCGATAACTTAAATAAAGAGTACACAACCGCAATAACGAGTATAAATCATAATAAACAATCACAATCATCAACGAACAACGAGCTTTCAGAAGTCAATAAAAATATTAAAGAAAAGTTAGAATCACTTAAGCTCAAGGAGAAATTAGACAGCACCACTCTACCCTCTCTGATCAAAAAATCAAGTACTGAAATAGAACAAACAGAAAGATCGATAGAAGCAATCCAAGAGCTGAATCTAAATGAAGATCTCAAAGTAAGCTATACTAAACTATATTCTATAAGTAACGAATACAGAGCACTTCAGACTAAGAGAAACGGGGCATTCGAAGGAAATAATGTGAATACTATAACAAACTCATTACAAGATAAATTTGAGTCTAATAAGTCAAGAGTAACAGAACTAACTGCAGTGATCGATAAAGAGACTGATTCCCTATTGAGGGACAAGAACTTATCTACTCAGATAGAAAAAGAATTATATCCTAAATTATCTTCATTAGGATTTAGCGCTATCCATGAGGTCAGCAAGAACATCCTCTCCGAAGATAATCAACAAAGTATTACTCAACAAAGAGATAAACTTAATCATGATCGATCAAGTATAACTACGACCATTGCCACACTAAAGGAAGAACAAAGTAATCTTCTCACTCAAGACACAAAACCTGAAGTACAACTACAAGCTCTTACAGAATATATCATCCAACAAAATCAAATCAGAGATGAAGACCTAAAGAGAAAAGGAGAATTATCAGCCATCTTAAAACGTGATGAAGAAGATCAAAACAAAATCAAATCGAAGCAAGCCAAAATCAAAAAACTGACTGCCGAATACGAAAAATGGTCACTTCTTAAAGATCTTATAGGTGATGCCAATGGACATAAGTTTTCGAATTTTGCCCAGGGTCTCACGCTTAAAAACTTACTCGTCTACGCAAACATCAGACTTAAGGACTTATCCGATAGATACTTATTAGATATGCCAGGCAATGATGACGCGTTAGTCATTGTGGATCAATATCAGGGCAATACATCACGGTCTGTGACAACATTATCTGGTGGTGAGAGTTTTCTGATTAGCTTGTCTTTAGCATTAAGTCTATCGGATATGGCTTCTAAGAACACATCTTTAGAGAGTCTATTTATAGATGAGGGTTTTGGCACATTAGACCATGAAACTTTAGAATTAGCAATGACGACATTAGAAAAATTACAATCAGATAGTCAGAAAACTGTCGGCGTCATATCGCATGTAGAAGCCTTAAAAGAAAGAATCCATGTACAGATCAAGCTTAATAAGAATGCTCAAGGCTATAGCTCAATAGAGGTTGTGGGATAAGGAAACTTCAAAGATTCATTAGAATATTTTGGATTAGAAGAAGCAGATCACCTACTACCTTATAAAACAATCAAGGAATAATAGAGTTAATTAATACAAATCATGACAATGTCTAATTTTATAACCATCTCTCTAATAATTGTTTTACCTATGACAACAATCGTCAACTTTGCAGAATTAGAAAACCTATCTGACTGGTACATACTTAATGATGGAGTGATGGGAGGTCTTTCTGACAGCCAATTTGAAATAACAGAAGATGGTTATGGCAAATATTCTGGTACAGTATCTACTGATAATAATGGTGGATTTGCTTCCGTGAGGCATAGTTGTAATATACTCCCTAAGGAGAACTATTCGAAGTTTATACTAAAAGTAAAAGGCGACTCTAAAAACTATCAATTTAGAGTAAAGAAGGGTGACAGTGATTACCATTCTTATATCTATACTTTCGCCACAAGTGGAGAATGGGAAATTATCGAAATTCCATTCTCAGATCTCTATCCTTCCTTCCGTGGCCAAAGACTTAATTACCTAAACTATGCAGGAGAATCGATTGAGGAGTTGGGAATTCTAATTGGAAATAAAAAGAATGAAACATTTGAGTTAATGATTTCTGAAATTGGAATCGAGTAATTTTTAGCAAGCTTAAGGATATCAGATATAATATCAATTATAGTATTTCCTACATTCTAATGTTTAAATGGTATAAATGGTATTAAATATTGATCGCTGTACTGACAACCTCTAAACACAAATACCCCCAGTTTACACTGGAGGCATTGCCGGTTTTGGGATAACTTAATAAGCCAGATGGCCGATTATAGAATCTCCCCGATAATCTTATCCACGATTATAATATCGAGGGCAAAAAGAATTGACTTAACTGGGTAATTAACACCAATATTCTATCGGGTAAATCTTCTATAAATATTAATTATACAGCCACGACATCCATTATAGAGATTTCTCCATCATGTATACCGTGGCTGATATAAGCTCTTCTTAATCTACTATGATTAACTTCTTGACAATTTCTTTTCTGTCTAACTTAATCTTCATAGAGTAGACGCCTTTGGTAAATTCTCTTACGTCTATCTTGTACGTTTTCAGTCCTGATGCTACATCAAAATCGATAATTGCATTCCTTCTCACTATTCTTCCACTTGCATCAAATATGCTGACAGATAACTCATCTATAGAATTAACTACATCAAGATCTAATGTCAACTCATTTACTACCGGGTTAGGATATAATGATGCTTTGTTATCACCTAATTTCACATCTTCTCTATCTACTGTCACGACCTTAGAGTAATCTGTCTTACCACCTAACTCTACCTGATTTACTCTATAGTAATATACGCCTGACTGAGTCACATCGTAATCATCATAACTGTAAGTTCTCTGCGCTGGACTATCTCCTTCTCCAAGGATCTTACCGATCACCTCAAAATCATCTAATCCAATTACTGATCTTTCTATTTCGTAGTGACTTACATCCGACTCTTTAGCCACTTCCCATGTTACCGTGTGGTGACCTCCGTTATTCTCTGCAGTGATATCTAACCACTCTACAGATAATACACCGAATACAACACCCGCATCTACGTTAGGTCTATGCTCTCCTGGATTGATCGTGTAGTACTCAGTAGTCATCGGTCCATTGCTACCATCTACATCACTATCCATACTTTCATCATTACCCATATTAGGAGTAGTTACTGCCAATCCGTTAGGCAGATCAAACTCTAAGTAGTAACTATTTTTACCAAGATAATCGATCATGTAATCACCATTGTTATCAGTAGTAGCCTGACCTAATACAGAACCTGTATTATCGTACGCTCTTACAATAACATTAGCTACGCCACTCTCTGTGTTCTCTCTCATACCGTTATTATTAGAATCCATCCATACGTTGTCTCCTATGGTACCCATCTTATAATAACCAGCTCCTATATCACATCTTTCTTGACCACATGCAAGCTGTATCTCTGACGTCGTTCCTGGGCCAAAGGCTCCTGTTACATCACTATCTGTAGATTCATTGATACCAAAATTAGCTACTGCTGGTACTAATGTAGCTGGTGGATTTAAGAACTTCAAGTAGTATCTACCTGGTGCCACACAGAATTTGAAATAGCCATCATCTGAAGGTGTTCCTGGCTTATGACCTGTATATGTATAGTCATAATATACCCATGATCCATCGATGAATTTATATAACTCTACCTTAAGACCATTGATACCATTCTCGAATGAATCCCATACATCGTTCTCATTATAGTCTAACCATACCAGCTCTCCTATCTGAACACACTTATAGAGTCCTGCATCGAAGCTATTGATATCACATTCTCCAGGTGATAGATTAACAAATGCCGTTGTTCCAGTACCATTGCTGCCATCTACATCAGAGTCAGCAGTATCATCGCCTCCTATTCCTGCAAGTGTAAACTCATAATCACCGATTATGAATTTCACATAATAATTACCTGGATACAACTTCTCTACTAAATACTTACCGTTAGCGTCAGTGACTGTTTGTTTGACTAAGAATCCTTGTGCATTGTATACTTCGACTCTGATGCCTGCAATGCCGCTTTCACCATTATCTAATATACCATTACCGTTACAATCATTCCACACTGTATCACCTAACTTAGCCAATGGCATTAATCCTACGCTAATGCTATTATCATCGTCTCCATCATCTGGATCTACATCGTCTGGATCATAACAGCCTGATGTCCCTGTAGTATTATCAACGTTGTCGCTGTTAGTACCTGCACTACAAGTTGCATTTCCAGTTGTAAATACAAAGTTATCTAAAGCAGTCGTGCCTGGCGCTGGAAAGTCAAAATCAACATAATATTTCTTACCTGCCTCTAAGCAAACTTGAGCTCCCGGATTAGGAGAATCTTCTCCAAACTGATATTCACCATTAATAGTAGTGGTCGTTGCGATCGGCTGACCTGGTGTAGCTGTATCGCCATCACAAGCATATAAGCTTACTGTGATAGTCTCAGTTACTGGACCTTCGCCTGCACTTTGACATCCATCACCATCTAAGTCATAGAATACTGTTCCTCCCAACTCTTGGCAAGGATTGATACCTACATCTATGTGATTGTCATCATCCCCATCATCACCATCACCGTCATTAGGATTATAACATTCTGATTGACCACTATCCATATCCACATCATCACTATCACTGGCATTAGCACAAGCGCCTTCTGTACTTGAGAACTTATGTCCTTGTAATGGTGCTCCTTCACTATCGTCAAAGTCAAAGACTACATAGTATGTCTTAGCTGGATCTAAACAGATCGCTGCATTAGGATTAGTAGATTCTGGACCGAAGCTATACTGACCATTACTTGTAGTTGTAGTCGTTACTGGAGCACCATTAGCTGGTACGCCTGCACTACATTCATACAATGTAATACTCACTTCTTCTGTCAATAGACTCTCACCATTATCCTGACATCCACTGTTATCTTCATCTAAGAATATCTCCCCTGCAATCGTCTGACATGGATAGATTCCGACACTAATGTGCTCATCATCATCACCATCTTCTGGATCTGTATTCTCAGGATCAAAACATTCTGACTCTCCATTAGATGGATCAATGTCATCAGTTGCAGGTCCTGTAGCACATGTCTCAGAATCATTGCTTGAGAACTCATAGAATTCTAATGCACTTCCTGGTGCTCTTGGTATATCGAATTTCACGAAGTATTCCTTAGCAGGATCTAAGCAGACCGTACCACCTGGATTAGTAGATGATGGGCCAAATTCATATGCTCCGTCTACAGTCTGTGTACTTCCTACTGGTGCATCCGTTGCTGGATCTTGACCACATTCATACACACTTACATTTATAGGATCTGTACTTAATGACTCTCCTGCATCTCTACAACCATTGTTATTAAGATCTACGAATACCTCTCCTTTGATTTCTTCACAAGGATTGATACCTACATCTATGTGGTTATCATCATCTCCGTCATCTCCATCGTTGTCCTCTGGATTATAACATTCTGACTGACCATTATTAGGGTCTATATCGTCACCTGCATCTGTGGTAGCACATGTACCTTCGACTACTGAGAAGTCAAATCCTTCTAATGGTGCCCCTATGCTATTATCAAAGTTAAACTCTACATAGTAAGTCTTACCGATCTCTAAGCAAACATCTGCGCCTGTATCCGTAGAGTTAGGTCCGAACTCATATACACCATCGTTGACAGTTGTCGTCGCCAGTGGTGTTCCTCCTGTAGGAGAACCTGCATTACATTCGAATAGAGTCACTGTGACGTCTTCTTGTATAAGACCTTCTCCATTATCTTGACAACCATTAGCATTCTCATCTAAGAAGATCTCTCCTCCTAATGTCTGACAAGGAGCTAATCCTAAGTCAATATCATCATCTCCGTCATCACCATTTTCTGGATCACTTGGATCATAACATTCTGACTCTAATGTAGACGGATCTACGTCATCTGAATCTGCTGTTCCTGCACAAGTACTGTTATCTCCCGTAGATGGATAGAAAGCTTGTAATGGATCTGCATCCGCTTGAGGTACATCGAATACAACAAAGTATGTGAAGAAAGGATCTATACAAACCTCACCACCTGGATTAGTTGATTCTGGACCAAATGTATAAGCACCGCCTACTGTTGTCGTACTTGCCACTGGTGTCCCTTGTGTCGGATCATCACCATCACACTGATATAGTGTCACACCTACTGGATCTGTCACTACTGTATCACCCGCATCTTGACATCCATTATTATTATTATCGAAGAATACTTCTCCCGCTACTTCCTGACAAGGATAGATTCCTGCATCGATATGATTATCATCGTTACCGTCTGCATTATCATCATCATTGTCTCCATCGTCACCTTCGTCTTCAGGATCATAACACTCTGACTGACCTGTTGTCGGATCTACATCGTCAGTAGAATCTGGTCCTGCACATACTTCTGCATGGCTAGATAAGTTCCAGTTCTCTAATGACTCTCCTTCTGCATTAGGAATATCAAATACAACATAGTATTCCTTAGCTGGCTCAAGACATACCATACCTCCAGGGTTAGGTGAGAATGCGCCAAACTCATATTCTCCATTTATTGTAGTTGTCGTAGCAATCGGTGTACCTCCTGCTGGAGCACCTGCGCTACATTCAAATAACGTTACTGTTACTGCTTCGACTGCTGGCATCTCACCTGGGTCTTGGCAACCATTGTTATTCATATCATAGAATACGGTTCCTCCTAAATCTTCACATTCGAAGACCCCGACATCGATATGCTGATCATCTTCTCCATCTGAACCATCATTTTCACTTGGATCAAAACAACCTGATGTTCCATCTAAAGGATCTGCGTTATCTGTTGTTTCAGACACGACGCAGAAATTAGAATTAGTAGATAGACCATAAGCTTGATTCGGCTCACCAGCTCCATTGTTAAGATCAAACTGTACAAAGTACTGTGTACCTGGTTCTAAGCAAATCTGTGCTGCAGGATCTGTCGCATCTTCGCTAAACTCGTATTGTCCATTTCCATCCGTATTCGACACTGCTAACGGTGCATCTACTGCTGGATCTTGACCACACTCGAATAGACTTACTGTTACTGCATCTGAAATGAAGTTCTCACCAGTCTCCTGACAACCGTTGTTATTGATATCAAAGAATACATCACCGGCAATTTCTTGACAAGGGAATATTCCTGCATCTACATGCTCATCGGTATCACCATCTGTTGCATCTGCATCGTCAGGATTGTAACAAGCTGATTGTTCAGTAGTAGGATCTATATCATCTGCTAATCCTGGAGAGTTACAAGTCCCATTGTTACTCGACCATTCGAAGCCATCTAATTCGTCACCATCACTGTTAGGTAAGTCGAATACTACGAAGTAAGATCTTGTCGGTTCTAAACAAATCACTCCACCATTATTAGGAGATTCTAAGCCGAATTCGTACTCACCATCTAATGTCATAGTAGACGCTAATGGCGTATCTGTTGCTGGATCTTGTCCACACTCAAATAAGCTCACTGGTACAGGAATCGTAACGACACTCTCGCTACCCTCTTGACAACCATTGTTGTTATTATCATAGAATACAACACCTCCTAAGCTCTCACAACCAAATATACCTGCATCGATGTGATCATCATCATCTCCATCATTATCACTTGGATCATAACATTCTGATTCTCCAGTCGTCGGATCGATATCATCTGCATCAGTAGGTGAAGCACATACTTCTGAACCTTCTGTAAATACATATCCTTCCAAGTCATCACCTGGAGCATTTGGAATATCGAATACTACGAAGTAAGACTTGTTAGCTTCTAAGCAAACTTCTGCATTTTCGTTAGGCGATCCTGGACCGAAGTTGTATACACCATTTATAGTAGTTGTACTTGCAAGTGGTGTATCTGTAACAGGATTCTGACCACACTCAAACAATGTAACTCCTACTGGACTTGTCACTGCAGTCTCACCGTTATCCTGACATCCATTCGTATTCATATCAAAGAATACTGTACCTCCTAACATCTGACAAGGGAAGATACCTGCATCGATATCCTCATCAGAATCGCCGTCTTCATCATCTTCATTATCTGGACTGTAACAATCAGATAATCCTGTTGCCTGATCTACATCGTCAGCGTCAGCATCATCAGCACAAGGTGCTGTCGCATCATTACCGAACATGAATCCTTCGTAAGCCTCACCTGGACCGTTAGGTAGGTTAAAGCTTGCAAGGTATGTTGCATCTGGATCTAATAGACAGTCACCTG
>Ga0209187_1001350_pt1 | contig 29087 bp, 16 predicted proteins | sample BantaG_FD_187430 | JGI IMG/M metagenome (GOLD analysis project Ga0209187, IMG submission 187430) | Marine algal microbial communities from Bantry Bay, Ireland - BantryBay_4 metaG (SPAdes) (version 2) | ecosystem: Host-associated > Algae > Red algae > Unclassified | place: Bantry Bay, Ireland...
TTGGACTGTCATCATATTTGTAATAGACACGCTATTTACTGTAATGTCAAGACCGTCTTCTTCTATATTCGGATTATACATGTACCATACTGATGCATCTTCAGTAGTATTGTTGCATGGAGATTGATTCTCCCAATCTGCAGTATTTCCTGGTAAAGATCCTGGATCATTTGGCCCTAATGCACCACATGTAGTTTGTGTATGTGAACCTCCACTTGAAAGGTCTAGAGGTGGATTAGAATCGGATATACAAGGACTATCATTGATTGGTACCTGAGCATTTATAGTCAAAAAGGAAAATAAGAAAATAAGAAAAAATGCACTCTTGCAAAGATTGGAAATAGTTGGATAGATCATGGTTGATTGTTTTGATAGCAGTTGGTGGTAATTACAGAAAAGAATATGTATAATTCAGCTCCTTTTCAGAATTGATTTTTTTTTAGAAACCAAATTACAAAATTTAAATCAAACATGATAAAACACATAAAATCCCAATTGATAACATTATATCAATTGGGATTTATAGAAGGAAATTTTAAAATTACCTCTTCACCACTTTCTCAACCCATCTGCCTTTTTCAGTTTCTACTTGAAGTAAATACAAGCCTGATTGGTATAATGAAAGATCAATTTCAGAATTATTGATGCTAGTATTTAGTGCTTGAAAAACGCTTTTCGCAGTTGTTGTATAGAGGTTCAGTGCAGTAATCTTATACTCACTTTTTATATTAATCATGTGACTTGTCGGGTTAGGATAAATCTGGATATTGTCCTTTGTGAACGAATTTGTAGCAACAATACATTCATCATCTGTTAGTGGTAGTACTGTCAGATTAATAGTACGAATGACAGGGCAATTGGTTACGGGATCAGCGGACTCTATCGTGTAAATACCCGCAGTATCAAGCCCTTCAAATTCCTCACCTTCACAAATCGTAATTACTTCTTCATCTAGATAAATATCAGGAACCACAGTCAAATTAATAATAACAATAGAATCACAACCATCCGCTAAGACTATTGTGTTTTGATATGTGCCAGTTTCTGTAAATCCAAGAAATTGTTCTCCTTCACAGATTTGAGCTGGTAGTTCGCTTACTGGATCAGTGCAAAAATCATAGACTACGGTATTAAGAACTGAATTAGTAACGATAGGCAAATTTGTATCAAAGATGATATCTGCAGTATTATTGATAACAGTACCTTCTGGAAGATCATCTTTTGTGTCAATGCTGAAGTTCACGTAACCTTGACTAGCTGGATAATTAGTAGCACTATCGACTAGTAGTATATCGTCGAAATCTATCATCAAAGTGTGGTCCATGATGCATGCAGATAAGGGATGACTTGAAGAATTGAACCTGATCGACATAGGATCAAGATTTATATCTAATTCGTCTACAATACGTACATGGAAAGCAGTATCGTTACCATTGTTTTGGAATCTGATGGTATAGTCTAATGTTTCTTCTATTAAAGTCAGATTGTCTTCTCCTTCTCGGTCAGGATATGTGCGTTTATCATTTGGGTCATACGAGCATTTGAGTTGTTCGGTGTAAGTATAGTTATCTAAGATTGCAGCACCTTGTGTTAAATCAATAGCAAAGTCAAGCACTGGGAGAGAAGCGCTTCCACTTGGCATCTTCAAGGTAACGGTATAGAGGTTTTGCTGAAATGGCATAATCGCACCTGTCTCGAATGTTACTGCATTGCCATTCAATTGATATCCGGAAATATCTGAGCTGAAGAAAGTCGCCTCATCATCAAACATAAAAGATACTTCTCCACTGAATGATTCATGATTTAGGTTTTCTACTGTGATATAGAACTTCGTCTCAAAATCACATCGTGTTATAGAATTAGTAACAGTGATCTGTGCATTGGGTACGTTTGTATCAGCTTCAAATGCGAAATCAACACCTTCTACACATGGTTTGTTAACTATTATGTTATCGATGTTTATGGAGGACTCAACCCAGTCTCCGACACTATTACTTGCAGTCAGATTGAAGGTTCCTTCAACAGCGGGCATAATATATTGACCTAGTGGATTAGTAAATACAGTAAAATTAGTAGCATTGTCTGTTATCATAACATTACCTAAAGGTGCATCTCCAGTATCATAGACTCCATTGCCATTTACATCAGAATAAGCAGTGCCGACGATCTGGAAATCATTTTGTGAATCTAAACAAGGATTCGTACAAAAAGCACTTTCTTCTGGATATACGATAACTGTGATGGATTCGATACTAATGCAACCTTCAGCATCAGTAGCGGATACGGTATAAGTTGCGGTAGAGTCAGGAGTAAATGACACAAAACTAGTTGACCCAAGATTGTTCGACCATTCAAAATTTACAAAATCACTTGAATTATTGATAGAAAGTGTGGCTGTACTACCAGCACATATTTCTGTAGTACCTTCGAGTTCTATCTGATCGCCACCGGAAAGAGGAATTTCGATATGAATGGAAGATTGACAACTTGTTTCAGTTTGTGCAACAATTGTATAACAAGCAAATTGTAATAGATTAACTGGGATAGAAACAACTCCTGACATTGAAATAAATTCATCAATAAATACTCCATATCCATTATCTGGACAACCACCATAAAGTAAAAATGTAGTGACAGGATTTCCAGCGGCATCTAACCCTGTTACTGAAATTGTTGCTTCAGTGTCTCCGCACTCCACACCTGAAACATCTGCAATAGTTGACAATGAGCCAGTAACGGTTACCTCCATTTCAGCATAACCTACACATCCATTGAAATCAAATACCTCGGCAGAAAGTGTATACGGAATACTTAAGAATTCAGAGGATGCAACCTCATTAATTGTAAAACAATCACCAGCGAATCCGGAAGCCTCTCCAACTAACCCAGGCTCAGTAAACCACTGAACATTAAATGGTGATGAACCACCAATAAAATCTAAACAAACCCGATAATCAGGATTCAATGGATCAAAATTATCATCCTTACATATAAAGATACTTTCTGGGAGAAATAGTTCAACTGGAGGCTTTAAGTCTACTTCTACTTCACCTACTCCAGTACACCCCTGCGAATCGGAGACTGTTAGGGAATAAGTAGTGGGTATGACTGGACATACAGTGATAGTGGAGTTGATTTCTCCGTTACTCCAAGTGTAAGTAAGATTTGGCCCTGACCCTCCAGATAAGTTATAGTCTAATACTGTGCAATCCCCTTCACATATAGATATAGGATTGAAATCGATATTAATATCAGGATAGACAGTTACCTTTATTGTGTCTTGTAGACCTGCACATGTGTTAGAAGAATTTAAAGTGTATGTTACATATTCTACGATTTGAATATTTCCTGATGTATTTATTAAATGATCATTTATAAATCCAGAACCACCAGAAAAAGTAAAACTATTTTCTCCATCAACATTAGGGTTTTCAATAGCATCAACTTGAATTTCAGTTGCAGATCCGTCTACAGTTTGTACTAATATATTGACATTTTCATTAGAACATATTTCTGAGTTCATACCAGTTATTATAGGAGGTACATTGCAAACCATCTCCCATGATGGTCCTTGTAGCGAAGGGTCAACAATACATGGGTTTGGATCATCCCAACATCCTGTGATTGCGTCAGAGAATGTCTGAACAATGATCTGAAGACTTTTCTTTTCTTCACATTCTTCTAAAGAGTCAAACACTTTCGTTTTTAATTCAAAGCATAAATTAACTTCAACAACGGTGCCATTTGGTGATCCCCAAAAGGATGCGGGTGAGCAACTGAATGTGCCGCATGTAGAGGAGCTTCCATCTGAATTTAGCCAATATCCAGAAGGTAATGCTTGACCATCTGTCGAACCTCCTGAACATGGACAAGTCGCATCACAAGCAGAATTACAAAGCTTAAGAACTCCATCTTCCATATATGTGCATACATTCGGTAAATCATAACCATTCAATATAGGAGCACAATCTCCAAAAGCCTCAAAGAATTCGAAATTCGGAGCGGGGGAGAGTTCAGCTAAAATTGCATCACTTACCTCCCAGCCAGGACCGAATATGGGTACGAATCCATGTAGCCAATCATTTCCAGAACCACTTGTATCATAATTGAAATCAAGACAAACTTGTACATCCATACCTTGACAAAATGGATATTCATTGTTTACTTCAATCCATTCTCCGTCTTGCATAATGGATGCATTATAATTACCATTATTTGCATCAAATGCATCATAACCATTGCAGGCAAGACACTCTAGAGCGCTAGTATAATAAAAGTCAAAATGTGGATCTGTTATTTCACCGACCGCTGTAATAGCTACCCAATAGCGGATACCAGATGTAACAGCATTAATATCGATAGGAGTCTGAAAAATATTATTGAGCTCACCATCAGAATTGCTACAGGGGTAAACTACTTCAACACCATCTATTATATCTTGTTCAACAATTGGATTGAGATCAGCACAAGTTGTACCTTCATATATTGACCACACTGCATCGAATCCTGGCGCATCAACTTGAGTGATAAGTTTTATTGCATTTGGATCATCTATCTCTATCTGAAACCAAACTGTTGGTCCTTGAACTGCTGTACAATTAGTAGACACTTCAGGATTTGCTTGATCTAAACAACCAGAGAAAGAGAGATACTCGATAGGTGATACACAATCTTGTGGCGTTAGAGTAAGTAAAGGTAAGAGAGCATCTTCGCAACTATCTGCAAAATCACAAGCCAGTGATGAAGAGTAAGTTGCAATTCTTTCAGCTTTAGAATCAATTACTAAAAAGGATAGAATTATAAAAAGTAATGTTTTGTATAAATTGGAAGTCGTAGAGCTGATCATGCTGGTTGGGTTTGAATAGTATATTATACCGTTTAGACAGTCAAAAAAGACAAAATGATGCGTTAAGATAAAAATATATAGACATATATATTGAGAAGAGAATAACTATGCAACAAAATTGTTTGTTTATTTGTAATGTATTATACTTTTAATTCTTAGATTATATATTGAGGATTTTGAGTTTTTATCGCCTTTGCCATTTTAAACCAAATGAAAATCTTTTAATCATTCAAACGATCTTCTATGAGAAGTCTAGGTATTTTTATTTTTGTTTCAGTTTTTTCACTTCCACTTTTTAGCCAATCATGGATTCAAGTAGATGATAAGTCTATTCCATTATTGGGCAAGAGGAATATTAATCCTGATAAGTTTATAACTGCGAATGTTAATGATACTGAAATCAAAGATATTCTATGGAGTGCTCCTGATGAATTAAAATTTAACCCTAATACAGATAAACCTACGCTTATCAATGTGATGATGGCGGATGGAACTATGGATGAGTTCAGCATAGTAAGATACCAAATGATGGAGCCAGGATTAGCCAGTAGGTATGATAATATCAGGACTTTTCATGGATTGAGTACCAGCAATTCTGTGCGAAGAATAAGAATCAATTATACTGTTCATGGATTAAGGGCGACTATTACGGATGAGAATGGTCAAACATATATCGATCATTTACAGAGAAAAGATAAAAATCATAAAATAATATATAAAAGAAATGATTTCTCTTCAAATGAAGACTGGACTTGCGGTTTTGAAGGAGAAAAGGCAGATATAAAAGAAGATAGGAGTAGTGATTCAAGATCTGGCGATTGTGTGTTTCGATCATATAGATTCTCTATGACAGCTACGGGAGAGTATTCTAATTATCATGGAGCGTTCAGTGCAGCAGATTCTGATCTAGTTTTATCAGCTATTGTTACAACAGTGGATAGAGTTAATGATGTATATGAACAGGATATTACCATGAGGCTAATATTAATAGATAATACAGATGATATATTTTATTATAATCCAGCTACAGATCCGTTTTCCACTACTGTTAATAGCACTCTATTAAATCAAAATCAAAGTAATACTGATGCAGTGATAGGATCAGGCAACTATGATCTAGGCCACATTGTTACCACTGGTGACGGTGGCATTGCTCAATTAGGCGTTCCTTGCTCTGGATCTAAAGCAAGAGGAGCTACTGGTCGGAATGTGCCGGAAGGAGACCCTTTCGATATTGATTATGTAGCACACGAAATTGGTCACCAACTAGGAGGGAATCATACGCAAAATAATTCCTGTCAAAGGAATGAATCTACAGCAATGGAACCTGGTAGTGCCAGCACAATCATGGGATATGCAGGAATTTGTAATCCAAATGTTCAGAATAATAGTGATGCCTATTTTCACGCAATTAGCGTGCAAGAAATGAATGCTACAATGGCTTCAGTATCATGTCATGAAGTAATAGCTTTGAGCAATGTAGCTCCTGTTGTTAATGCTTTGACCAACAAGTCTATACCACATTCTACACCTTTTGTTCTAGATGCAATAGCAACTGATGGAGACGGCGATGCACTAACGTATAATTGGGAACAAATGGATAACGAGGTGGGTCCAACTATGCCGCCTGCAGGAACAAATGCTCAAGGTCCGATGTTTAGATCCAAATTTGCAACTTTAGATTCTAAAAGATACTTTCCAAATATAGCTGCTGTAGCTGCAGGGACTAATGACACATGGGAAGTTCTTCCTACGGTTAATAGAAATATGGATTTCAGGGTAACAGTTAGAGATAATAATTTTGCGCCTGGATGTACTGATGAACAGGATATAACTATTGATGTAGAAGGGAATGCTGGTCCATTTTTGGTTACTTCTCAGAATACTGTAACAACTTGGTTAGAATCGGAAACAGTAACAATAACTTGGGATGTAGCAAATACAGATGCATCTCCAGTAAGCTGTAATGATGTTGATATACTACTTTCTTATGATAGTGGATTGACCTATAATACAACAATGATCTCTGGTACCCCGAATGATGGATCTGCTCAAGTTGTAGTGCCGCTCGGAGTAACTACTACAGCAAGAGTGATGGTGAAATGTAGCGACAATGTGTTTTTCGATATTAATGATATAGATATTATAATTGATAGTGGATCTCCATCTTTTTTAATAAACTCCAATCCCTCGTCAGGTTCAATTTGTGATAATTTGACTATCGCTTTTGATATAGAATCAACTTCAATTCTCGGTTATACAAATCCTATAACATTGACAGTGTCAGACTTACCACCCGGAGCAACAGCGAATGTATCATCTAACCCAATAGTGCCAGGAAATAACTCAACAATCACGTTAGATAATTTAGATGGTCTATCTGGAATGTTTACTGTAAAAGTTACTGGCGTTTCTGGTGCGATAACTAGAGAAACACTGTTTGATTTGACTGTAGAAAATTCTCCAGTAGTAACAGTATTATCTGATCCAGCGGATGGAACTACTGATGCTATTACGGAGCCAATGTTAACCTGGAATAGTACACCTGGAGCAACAAGTTATGAATATCAAGTAAGCACTATTGCAAATGGTGGAAATATAGTAAGCAGTGGAAATACGGCTTCGACTTCTATTGTTGTTTCTCCTGAATTGTCTCTTGGAACAACATACTATTGGAGAGTGAGAAGTACGAATATTTGCGGCGTAACCCCTTGGTCAGATGAATGGACTTTTGAAACAGGAGTATGTTTTATCAAAACAGCCAATGATTTGCCGATAAGTATTTCATCAAGTGGTACTCCAACTATTACATCATCTCTTTCATTTTTGGATAAAGGAATAATTACAGATCTAAATGTGGTTGATCTTATAGGAAATCATACTTATATAGCAGACCTTAATTTTACACTAACTTCTCCTGACAATACAAGTTTAGCTTTTTGGTCTGACCCGTGTAATGGACAAAATAATTTCGATATTAATTTTGATGATGAGGCAGCTAATAATAACTGGCCCTGTCCTCCAACCAATGGTCTAACTTATCAACCAGATAATTCTCTAACAGCATTTGATAATAAACAAATGCAAGGAGAATGGGAACTAGAAGTATTTGATGATTTTAATCAAGATGGAGGACAATTAAATTCTTGGGGAATAGAGATCTGTTTAGATGACTTTTGTGACTTAACAGTCAATAATAGCGCATTCGTAAATACATATGGAACATTGATGTCGGCATTAGGATGCGCTGTAGATGGAGATACGATCTACATAGAAAGTTCTATAGCCAACTCTTCTATAAATATTGGGTCTGGGTCCATTGTGATTGACGAAAGTATAGTAATAATTGCTAACCCCAATGATAATATTAATATATCGTCTGAAGGCAGCGTTCCAACATTTATTATCAATGCGAGTAAAACAGTATCTCTAATCGGTTTTGAAATTGAAAATACTGATTCTTCAGTAGGAGTTATCGAAAATTTTGGCAATTTGATCCTAAATGATATCAATATTATTTCAGATTCGAATTCGACTTCCATTATCAATAGAAATAACGCAAATCTTAAAATTGAAGGTGATTGCAGATTAGAAGAATAGAAGTTAAAATTACTTTTTTTTGGAGTGATTATGGTTAGTAATCAAGTCGCTTCGAGTGATCATATCACTTAAGCGTTACTTTTTTATTAAAAATTCTAGTATCAGATCAATACGGAATTAAAATTGCGTAGATAATCACTTTTTATTGTTAGAATAATAGTCAAATACCTTGGTAACCACTCTGTCGCCTAACGCTTTGTAGTCAGTTCGTGCTTTAGCTTCTTCTTTCCCAATGGCTAAAAACACTCCATCCACAGCTCTTTCAGCTAAGAAGTCAGGGAGAGATCCTTCCATTTTATTGCTAGAAAAAATATTGTAAGCTCCAGCTGCAATTGGCCAGTATTTATTTGCATCTGTTTTGTCCAGTTCTTGACCTAACCTATTGCTATATTTCTTTTTTACAGTACTATACATAGCACGTTTGAGGACATTAGTGGCAGCGTCTTCACCACCAAGAACAACAGCTACAGCATCTGTAAATTTTAGCTCACTAATAGCATCACTTATTATACTCTCGCTCTCACCTAAAACTAAAACAGAAGCATGACCAATAGACTTTGTTACTTGATCTACTTCGTCGCCATAACCTACCGCTTTTAGGGATTGCAGAACTGTTCCTACTTCACTGGGCAATGCGCTTTCGATTCCACCATCATTTATATTTTTTAGCTTTTTTATTGCTTTGAAAGTGCTACTATCGAGTATGCTTTTGAGGGCCAATACAGTTTCTAGACCAGAGGGTTTTATCCCTAATTCTCCCAATGTTTTACAAGAAGAGAACAATACAGATATAGTTAGGATAGATAGAATTATATGTTTCATTATACTTAGTTTAGATAACAATATACAAATTCATTACCTTAATGCCACTTAAACTTAAATACATGAAATTTATAGCGGCATATTCAATTTTGGTATTACTTACAATTCCATCATTTTTACTATCTCAAAACGATTCTGAAAAGTCACCTTTTTTTGACTACAAATACAATGAAGAAAAAGGCACAGTAAGTCTTACTATAACTGAGTTGGATAAGGAATTTTTGTATATAAATGCTATTGCAGGTGGATTAGGATCAAATGATTTAGGTTTAGATAGAGGTAAAATTAATAATACTAGAATTGTCAAGTTTGTAAAACAAGGAAATAAGCTTTTGCTTCAGCAGCCAAATCTAAAATATCGGGCTGAGAGTAATAATGAGAAAGAAAAAACGGCCGTTCGTGAAGCTTTTGCTAGTTCAGTTTTATTTGGTTTCGAAATAGTAAAAAAGAATGAGTCTTCATTTACCATTGATCTCACACCATTCTTACTTCAAGATGTAAACGGAATAGCACCTTTATTGAAAAAAAGAAAAGAAGGTACCTACAAATTAGATAAAAAGAGATCAGTAGTTCGTAAAGAAGGCTTGCTTTCGTTTCCTAAGAATACTGAATTCGAATCGATATTGACTTTTGGTGGAGAAGCTACTGGTAAATATTTACGTACAGTCACGCCTTCTAGTGACGCGGTAACAATTGTACAGCATCAATCATTTGTCGCATTGCCTGATGACAATTATACTCCACGAGCTTTTCATCCTTATTCTGGATTTAACAATATATTGTACTATGATTATGCTACCCCTATCCATGAACCAATGGCAAAGCGATATATTACACGGCATAGACTCAAAAAGAAAATTTTTGGAATAGCCGCATCTGAAGCAATAGAACCAATCGTCTATTATGTTGATGCTGGCTGCCCAGAACCTATAAAATCCGCTTTGATGGAAGGAGCATCATGGTGGAATCAAGCATATACAGCCGCAGGGTATGTGAATGCATTCCAGGTGAAAGAACTACCAGCTGATGCTCATCCGCTTGATGTTAGATACAATGTAATCCAATGGGTACATAGAAGTACAAGAGGGTGGTCATATGGAGCATCAATATTAGACCCACGAACCGGCGAAATTATCAAAGGTCATGTCTCATTAGGTTCGTTGAGAGTGAGACAAGATTTTATGATTGCCCAAGGAATACTATCTCCATATGCTGATGGTGATAATACGCCAATGACAGAAATGGCTTTAGCAAGATTACGTCAACTGTCCGCTCATGAAGTAGGTCACACAATTGGACTGGCACACAATTTTGCGGCAAGCACTAACGATCGCGCTTCTGTTATGGATTATCCTCATCCATTTATAAAACAAAACGGTGGTAAGATAGATTTATCGGATGCATATGATGATAAGATTGGCATCTGGGATAAACGAACAATCACTTATGGATATACAGAATTTGCAGATCAGAAAGAAGATAGTGACGGGCTAAATAAAATTCTGAAAGAGACAAAAGAACTAGATTTATTATATATGTCTGATTCGGACGCAAGACCGATGGGTGGAGCACATCCGAAGGCTCATCTTTGGGATAGTGGAAATGATCCAATAGAAGAGCTTAAGAGGCTGTTGATTCTAAGAAAATATACACTAGATAATTTTGGAGAGAATACAATTGCTAATGGAACTCCTTATTCTGAATTAGAAAAAGTAATAGTACCCGCCTATTTAATGCATCGATATCAAGCAGAAGGAGTAGCGAAGATAATAGGAGGGGTTGACTACACTTATGCTGTTAAAGGGTTCGAGGAGCCGACAAATACACCTGTATCAACGGCAGTCCAGTACAAAGCAACTCAGGAATTGCTGAATACTTTATCTTATCAAGAATTATCATTTCCAAAGTCGGCATTAGATAAGATATTACCCTCAGCAAAAGGGTTTAGAAGAAGTAGAGAGTCTTTTGATTCTGATATGAGTTTGGTTTTTGATCCATTAAATGGAGCGGAGGGGTATACAAATTTTGTTTTGACTCTTATGCTTCATCCAGCTCGACTAGCAAGAGTTAATCTCCAAAAAGAGGTCTCATTAGAAGAATATTTTTCTACTATATCTTCTCGTCTATTTACTGATGCAGGAGCTCGAGATGGATATGAAACTCAACTGTCATTGATACCAAGAAAAGTGCTCGTAATTCATTTAATAAAATTGGCGAAAAATTTAAAAATAAATAAACAGGTAGCTGCAATGGCGCTTTTAGAATTAAAACTAATTCAGACTCTGTATCTTAGTAAATCGCAAAATAATTCAGATCTGAAGGCCAATAATATGTATCTCAATAAGCTGATCGAAATGATGAATGATCCTGAAATGTCAAAATTGCCCGGATTGGCGGACATGCCTCCTGGTAGTCCTATTGGTTGCGGCAGTTAAATTTTACAAGCAAGAAATTTTCATAATTTTGAAACTTTCCCTGGGTTATCCTTTAGAAAACTGCCCCAATCCTTATAATTTTTTTTGCCTGCAAGTGGACCTGAACTTTGATTGAAATGTGTAACGGCTGCACCCAATGCATCAGTTGCATCTAGTGGTCCTGAAGTGATCTTAATGTTTAATATTCCTTCAAGCATAGCTGAAACTTGTTCTTTAGAAGCATTTCCGTTGCCTGTAACAGATTGTTTTATTTTTTTGGGAGCATATTCTGTTATTTCTAAACCCATAGTAATGCCAGCAGCCATTGCTACTCCTTGTGCACGGCCTAACTTGAGCATAGATTGGACATTTTTTCCATAAAAAGGGGCTTCTACTGCCATTTGAGATGGGAGGTAGGTTTCGATGATTTCTTGTAGTTGAAGGAATATTTCTTTCAACTTAGTCATATGATCTTCGTATGATTTAAGTTTTATAACACCCATTGTCTGCAAATTGATCTTTTTTCCATTTACTTGCAAGATGGCATAGCCTAACAAGTTAGTACCTGGGTCTACGCCTAATATTTTGTATTCTTTCTTTGCTTTTGCCATAAAATATAGATCCAAAGTTGAAAACATATTATAAAAAATACAAATATATATAAAATTACATATGTTATTGTTAAGTCTTAATACATGAATTTGCATTCATTCTGACATTATTCTGAAACAACTTAATATTCCTGTCATTATTTTGTTGCATTACTATTCATTTATTGTATTTTAGTGCCCTATTAAATGCTTCGTGCAGAATTTTATTTTGTATGGTGCGTATTGTTATAATAGAAATGACAAATTATAATTCACTAAAAGAAAAATACAGATACCCAAACGAATGGATCCATTAAAAGCGAAGTTTAAAGAAAAGGCGAGTGCCCTTTATTCAGAATCAAAAGCACTACTCAAAGAACACGGAAATAAAGTTGTAGGAGAGGTTACTCTTACTCAAGTATTTGGAGGAATGAGAGGTGTGAAGTCCATGGTCTGGGATCCATCTCAATTAGACGCCAATGAAGGAATTAAATTCCGAGGTTATAATATTCCTCAGTTGCGAGAGTTGCTTCCTAAAGCTGAAGGCGATAAGGAACCACTTCCTGAAGGATTGTTTTGGTTGATGCTCGTGGGAGAACTACCTACAAAAGAACAGGTAGATTGGATAACTGACGAATGGGAAAAAAGAGCGAAAGTTCCAGCACATACATTTGCTGCTCTAGATGCATTGTCACCTGATACTCATCCGATGACACAGTTTAGCATGGCAATTGTATCTATGCAAAGTGAAAGTGTATTCGCTAAGAGATATGCAGATGGAATGAGTAAAAGTGACTATTGGGATGCTACTTATGAAGATGCAATGAATCTTATCGCAAAACTTCCTAGAGTAGCAGCATATATATATAGACGTACTTTTCATAATGGTGATCATATTGCTCCAGATACATCGCTAGACTGGGCTGCAAATTTTGCACATATGTTAGGTATGCCGTCAAAAGATTTTAAGTCTCTTATGAGATTGTATCTTACCATTCATGCAGATCATGAAGGAGGAAATGCCTCGGCACATTCTGTTCATTTGACTGGCTCTACATTAAGTGATTCTTATTATTCACTTGCATCTGGTATGAATGCACTTGCAGGTCCACTCCATGGATTGGCAAATCAAGAAGTAATCAAATGGATCTTCGAAATGTGTGAAGAACTCGGTACTACAAAACCAACTAAGGAGCAGATTGCTGATTATGTAAATAAAACTATTGCAGCAAGAAAAGTGATTCCTGGATATGGTCACGCAGTATTAAGAGAGCCAGATCCTAGATTTACAGCTCAAAAAGTATTTGCTGAAGAGTATATTAAAGATGATGACTATGTAAATATAGTATGGAAAATGTTCGATGTTGTTCCGGGCATATTAGGAGCTTTAGGAAAAGTAAAAAACCCAAATCCGAATGTAGATGCGCACTCTGGAGCACTTCTAGTTCATTATGGGTTAAAAGAATATAGTTTTTACACTGTACTATTCGGTGTGTCAAGAGCACTTGGTGTTCTTTCTGCACTAGTATGGAGTAGAGCAATGGGATTTCCACTAGAAAGACCAAAATCAGTAACGACTGATTGGGTAAAGGAGTTTATTTCGGAGAAATAACTCCCAGTACTAACGTAAGTTCGGCCCGAATAAAAGGAGTTTATTGCACAGCAATAACTCTTGCCACTGAAGTAAGTTTCGCTCGAATATAAAAGAATTTATTTCAGAGAAATAATTCTGACCACCGAAGTAAGTTCGTCTCGTACTAGAGAATAATCTATTGCAAAGCAATAATTCTCAGCGTTAAAGATTGTTCGGCTTGAAGAAAGGAGTTTATTTCAGAGAAATACCTCCCACCACTAAAGCTAATTCGGCTTGAAGAAAGGAATTTATTGCATAGCAATAATTCAAATAACAGCAATTATTTTGACTAGAATATAAATGAGTTTGTTTTTTCAAAGATTGCCCTAGCCATGAATCAATATCACCCTGCGGAGGGGGCTAGGGGGGAAAAACTTTCATGAAGAAATAAAAAAGGACAAAAAAAAACAACCTAACTAACAAAAAAGAAATAATAGATTAATTATGAATACACCAGATAATTTAAAATATACAAACGAGCACGAATGGGTGCGAACAGAAGAAGACGGAACAATAACAATCGGAATTACTGATTTTGCCCAAAGTGAATTAGGAGAGTTAGTTTATGTTGAAGTAGACACTGTTGGCGATCAGGTGGCGAAAGATGAAGTTTTCGGAACTGTTGAAGCCGTAAAAACTACATCAGACCTATTTATGCCGGTCTCAGGTGAGGTGTTAGAGTTCAATGAAAAAATTGATGAATCTGAAGGTGATGAACCTGGTCTATTAAATTCTGATCCTTATGGGGATGGATGGATAGTTAAGATTAAACCATCAGATGTTGAAGAGTTGGATGAGTTATTGAGTGCAGAAGATTATAAAGCAATGATTGCTTAAATTGGAGATAATTATAAAAGTGAAAAATGATTTATTGTTTGACACACCACATTATTAATTATTTGCATCTACAAAGAAACAAGCATGAATTAGTCATGTTGGTTTTGAATATTTGAAATTATGACAACAAGAATTGCAGCTTTTATATGGACTATATTCATACTGGTTGCATCACTTTTGCCCAAAGGGGCTATGAATGGATCAGGTTTACTAGATATTCCACATTTAGATAAATTTTCTCATGTGGTCATGTACACTTTATTTGTTTTTTTGTGGTCAAAATTATTGAGCCATAAAGTCGGCAGAGTCAAGGGTGCTCGGATTGCTTTCTATGTTTCTATATTATTAGGTCTTCTTATGGAGGTGCTACAATTTAGTATGGATATGGGTAGACATTTTGATATTCTAGATATTATTGCTAATATTATCGGTTCAATCATAGGATTGACAGCTTTTTATAAAATTATTAAAACTTAACTATGGGAGATTTATCATTGACGGGACAGACCGTTGGGCTTCTTTTTCTAGGTTTATTACTTCTTACAGCTGCTATTATTTTTGCTTATAGATCTTACATCAGAAAACAAGCGAATTCTGATTTGAGTACTAAGTATGATGATGGTAATATAAGTTCGTATCTTAAATCAAGAAATAAGTATCCAGAAGCAGATGTAATGCGTAAGACTGGTTCGATTTTCGGATATGGGATGGCAGTCGCATTAGCTCTTACTTTGTTTGCATTCAGTTGGACAAGGTATGACAAAGTAGTAGTCATTCCAGATGACGCACTAGATTTCGATGAAGAAATAGAACAAGAGCCACCAAGAACGGCAGAGCCGCCACCGCCACCACCGCCACCACCGCCACCGGTGATTGAAGAGGTGCCCGAAGAAGAAATAGAAGAAGAAGATGAGCCAGTATTTGAGGATACTGAGATCGAAGCGGATGATGTTGTAGAAGAACTTCCAGTTGTGGAAGATGCACCACCGCCGCCACCACCACCACCACCGCCACCACCAGTAGAGGACGAAATTTTCAAAGTGGTAGAGCAGATGCCTAGATTCCCAGGTTGTGAAGACTCTGGAGGATCAGATAAGGAAAAAGAAGAATGTGCAAAGCAGAAAATGCTCCAGTACATCTACAAAAACCTTAAGTATCCAGCAATAGCACGAGAAAATGGTGTGGAAGGTATGGCCGTAGTACAATTTGTAGTAGAAAAAGATGGATCTGTAGCAGGAGCCAAGATCGTAAGAGATCCAGGAGCAGGAACAGGAGACTCAGCCCTTAAAGTGGTAGAAGCTATGAACAGTATGGGTGCCAAATGGACACCAGGAAAACAAAGAGGAAGAGCTGTGAAAGTACAGTACACACTTCCTGTAAAATTCAAATTAGAAGGATAGACTTCTTATTTTATAGAGAGCAATAGCCAGTTCGGATTAAGTTTCGGACTGGCTTTTTTTGTTTTGTTTCGCTTTTTTAGACGCTTAATTATCCATTTAGGTATTGTAGTTCGTCGTATTTCTATACTGCTACATCGTGAATTTCTGCATTTAATTATATAATGCTCGAATCTTCTGATTGAACCAAAAAGATATGTCATGGGAATATCAGAAGCGTGTAGTAGGTATTCTTTTTTTAATACCCCTATTTTGGTTTGTGCAATTCTTGTTGACTTTACTAATTGATTGGTTGTGATTTTTTTTATTGAAAATGATTTTTGGAATTTCAAAATTCTATTATATAGAATCCTAATAAAAAAAATCCGTCATAATCCGTAGAATCAGCGTCATCCGTGTTATATCCATGACTACTACCCCATACCCACTTTCGCTAGGTTCTCAACTTTATTTCTTTCTAAAAAAGCATCAATGGTCTCGAAATGTTCAATAACGCGTTTGTTTTTAAATTCAAAAACCTTTTCTGATAACCCTTGAAGAAAGTCTCTATCGTGAGATACTAATATAAGCGTTCCGTCAAAATTGAGAAGCGCTTCTTTGAGTACATCTTTTGATTTGATGTCAAGATGATTGGTAGGCTCATCCAAGATTAGAAGATTGACAGGTTCTAATAAGAGCTTGACCATCGCCAATCTAGTTTTTTCTCCTCCAGATAATACACTTACTTTCTTGTCAATATCGTCACCACTAAACATAAACCTTCCAAGAATATTCTTAATCTGTGTTCTTACTTCTCCCTTAGCTACTTCATCGACGGTTTCGAATACTGTTAAAGATCCATCAAGAAGTGAAGCTTGGTTCTGAGCGAAGTATCCAATTTTTGCATTATGACCTAATTCGCATTTACCTTCGAAATCAATCTCACCCATGATTGCTTTTATCATGGTAGATTTACCTTCACCATTTCTTCCAACAAAGGAAATTTTCTGCCCACGTTCTATCGTTAGATTAGCTTTTTGGAATACGGTATGGTCCCCATATTTTTTTGATAAATCTTCAACAATGACTGGATAATCTCCAGATCTTTGAGAAGGAGGGAATCGTAGTTTCAAGGAAGAATTATCAACTTCATCTACTTCTATAATTTCTAGTTTTTCTAGCATTCTTTCAACAGATGATACTTGATTCGTTTTAGAATAAGTCCCTTTGAATCGTTCTACAAATCGTTCCTGTTCTGCTATGAATTTTTTCTGTTCTTTGAATGCTTTTAATTGGTCAGCTCGACGATCTTCTCTTAGTACTAAGTAGTGAGAGTAGTTGGCCTTGTAGTCATAGATTTTACCCATTGTTACCTCTATGGTTCTATTGGTTATATTGTCAATAAATGCTTTATCATGAGAGATAACAACAACAGCATTTGCTTTATTGATTAAAAAGTCTTCTAACCAAATGACGGATTCTATATCAATGTGGTTGGTAGGTTCATCAAGAAGAATAAGATCTGGTTTTTGCAATAGAATTTTTGCCAATTCTATTCTCATTCTCCATCCACCACTGAATTCACTAGTCTGTCTTTCGAAATCTTCTCTCTTAAATCCTAATCCTAGAAGTGCTTTTTCTATTTCAGCATCATGATTAACATCTTCAAGTGTATAGAATTTTTCACCTAGATCTGTGACGCGTTCTATGATATCCATGTATTCTTTTGATTCATAATCGGTCCTAGTTTCTAGTGCTTTATTAAGTTTATCCATTTCCTCTTTCATACTGTTGTATTCATGAAAAGCTTTTCCTGCTTCTTGGAATACAGTACGGTCGTCCTCGGTAAGTAGATGTTGGGGAAGATAGGCTATGACTGCATCTTTAGCTTTTCTTACATTGCCACGGGTTGGCTTCTGTTCTCCAGCGATGATCTTCATCATTGTTGATTTTCCTGCACCATTTTTACCCATGAGCGCGATTTTATCATTTTGATTTATGACAAAAGAGATATTGCTAAATAGTTTGTGGCCACTAAATTCTACGGCGAGTCCGTCAATTGAAATCATAGTATGTTTTTTCGAAGTACAAATGTAAAATATTATTCGACCCCAATTGCAGTTATGGAAAACTTCATGACCGAATAATAGATAAATCCTAACGAAAATTATCATACATGGATTCTGATATAAATTTTGAATTAACTTGCATCAATAATAGAATAATATAATGTCATTAATAAAGAAGCTCGCTGGGCAGACTGCAATTTATGGGTTGAGTAGCATCATCTCTAGAGTTTTACTATTTGTAGTATTTACCATATACCTTACAAGAAAGTTTGGCAAAGTAGAATATGGTATATATGCTGATATGTACAGCTATGCCGCGGTTATTTTGACTATTCTTACTTTCAGAATGGATACTGCGTTATTCCGTTATAGTAAAAAGGAAGGAATGGTTAAAGTATTCAGCACTACTTTTTGGACGGTTTTCGGAATTTCTAGCATCTCATTATTTTTACTAGTATTTTTCGATGATACTATAGCCACTGCACTTACTTATGATGATTCGTCTCATTACATAAGGTGGTTTGCTTATTTTCTAATATTTGATGCTTTGGCTGCTCCAGTTTTTGCCAAATTAAGAATCGATAATAGGCCAATTAGATTCGTGATTTACAAGTTTTTAAATATAATTTTAACAGCTGGATTAATCTTATTTTTTATAGAATATTTACCTAATAGTATGCCAGTATGGTATGATAAGGTTGTTGCATTTTTTAATATGAAGCGACAAGTTGATTTTGTGTTTCTCACTAATCTTATAGCATCAGGTATGGTTTTATTTTTTATGATACCTGAGTTCAAATCTTTAAAATTTCATTTTGATGTAGCACTATTCAAAAAGATGTTTTGGTATGTTGTTCCGTTGGTTTTTGTAGCCATAGCTGGTAATATCAATCAGACTTTTGCAGCGCCACTACAAAAGTATTTTTTAGGAGAAAACATAGTTGAAAATATATCTAATGTTGCTGTGTATGCTGCAGCTGCAAAGTTGGCTATTTTACTAAACCTATTTACTTCTGCCTTCAATTATGCAGCGGAGCCATTTTTTTTTAACAATGCAGATAACAAAGACTCTCTCAAAATTTATGGCACGGTGGCTCTTGCTTTTACCGTTGTAGCTTGTCTAGGGGCGCTAGCATTAATATTCTATATAGATATAATAATATTGTTGCTTGGCGAAAACTTCAGAAGTGGTGTAAATGTGGTACCGATCTTACTGTTTGCTTATATTTTTTTAGGCTTATATTACAATGTTTCTATCTGGTATAAATTAAAGGATAAAACGCATATAGGGGCCTTGATATCATTTGTTGGAATAGTAGTTACCATTGTTCTCAGTATTGTTTTATTGCCTCATTTCGGAGCTGTAGTTTCAGCGTGGGCTGCGTTAGCTTGTTATATCGTAATGGTGGTTATAGGATATTTGGTAGGTCAGAGGTATTATCCAGTTGTCTATCCTGTGAAATCGATTCTTGGCTATATATTGTCTAGTGCTACCTTAGCGATAGGTTCATTATATCTCAGACAATTGGAGTTATCAGGTGTGTACTTTTATCTTGTTGTCACACTTACGTTTGCTCTGTATTTTATTATGATATATAAAAGAGAGTGGAAAGGAATTATGTCAAAATAAGCGAACGCGTGAAAAATTTCAATTATCTATAGCAGCATATAAATTCCTCAAGTGAATTCATTCACAATAGAGCAAAAAAAAATCGTATCTAGGACGTCTCCATATACGATTTTTAAACAATGCTAATTATTTGGTGACAAGGTATAGTTTTTCTGCGATAAAATGTGAAGACGTATGAGATATTTATCTTTCTTTTTCCTCATTTCTTATAGTGTGTTTTCTTGATGTTATTAGATCACTAGTTTTCAGTACTTTATATCATATTATTAACTTTTTTAATATGATTTAAGTGCTTTCAAAATGATTATTATTATCGTAAAAGATAAGAATTTCAAAGGTTATTGTGTCGAACAATTCGACTTTAGTTGTCAATCAATAAACGATACAATCTTACTTATCAGATTAAACTTATCGCTCCACTTTTAGATCTTCTATGAAACTGTTTAATCAAAAATTTTATAAATTATGACTTTCGATAATCAATGATTTGTACAACTGTCAAAGGTTGGCTTTTTTACTATAATTGTTCATACTTTACTATAAATTGTCAAATTCAAAATATTGCTATAAATAAATTTCTATACTTCTGAACATCCTTATTGAAGCAGCCAAATTGCTTTTATAAATTTAGAATTATAAGTTATGGCATATAGTCTTTTCATAAAGTAGAAATGTCGTTTTTGGAGATGAAAAGAATTCTTTAGCCTTATATAGAATTATAGATGATTTTCTATCAAAGCAGGAGGGGAAATTGATTATAAAAATGCATTAAAAGATTACATAAGTAGTAGGTCGTAGTATTGAGACTATATTTATGGCAACAAAAAACCGTTAGAATATAAATCCTAACGGTTAACTGCTTTCAAAAACTATTTACTTGAACGTAAAATATGTTTTTTTTGTGAAACTTACAAGCCTAACTACCAAGTAATTATGGTTTTATTTCTTTTTGTTCTGATTTAATAAATTTTTGCTCAATAGCTGAATAGGAATCTTCGTTATTTATTAAGTCTCTAATTATTTTTAAAGTTTCCTCTAGATATATGTCTTTTTTCAAACCTTCGATCCAAACTTTATTTCTTGCTATTCTACTTTCGTCACTATTAATATAAGAAGTATCAACACCCATATTTTCTACTTTTAGATATTGAACATCATCTTCTAGTAGATTTTCAAACTTCTTTGATTCTTCTTTTCTTTGATCAATAACTGCTTGATATTCCTTAATGCTAATTGGATACTTAGAAAAATCTCTATTCTTTTTTAGCCTGGCAGCATTCTCAAGGATTAATTGAAAGTCTTCACTATTTTCAACCCTTGACTTACTTAATGCTACAATTTTGCTTTTATTTTTTAGTTCTACTACATTTTGGCTATACTCTTCTTTTTCAATTTCACTCCATTCTAGAGCGTTATCATACTCTTTCTCTCCAGTTTCTATAAAGTGATAACTGTCTGGTAAAATTATGTCTGGAGTTACACCTTTTAACTGTGTACTCCCTCCATCAACTCTATAAAACTTCTGCATAGATATCTTAAGGTTACCAAGAGGTTTCATCTCATCATTATTACCCGTGAAAGCACGATCAAGATCAAAAAATCTTTGGACAGACCCCTTTCCAAATGTAGAATTGCTTCCAACGATAATAGCTCTTCCATAATCTTGAAGTGCAGCGGCAAGTATCTCAGATGCAGATGCGCTTAAGTGATTTGTCATAATAATAAGAGGACCATCATATTGAACACCCGGATCAGTATCTGAGTGCACATAAGCTTTTCTATTTTTAGGCTTAACTTGAACAATTGGACCTTCTTCTATAAATAAACCTGTCATATCTACTACATCAGAAAGTGATCCACCGGTGTTGTTTCTTAAATCTAAAATAATACCATTGACATTTTCACCTTTTAGTTTTTCTATTTCTTTGGCTACATCTTTAGCACATGAATTTCCATCTTCATTTTCGAAACTACTATAAAATTTAGGGAGCTTAATGTAACCTATATTGTTTGCCGTTCCAGGAAAATCTAATAATACAGATCTTGCAAAAGATTGATCAATGATAACTCTGTCTCTTTCAATAGAAATATCTACAATACTTCCATCTTTTTTCTTTACAGTTAATTTTACAACTGTTCCTTTTTTGCCACGTATTTTTTGCACTACATCACTAATTTTCCAACCTACAATATCTGTAGCTTCTTCATCTCCCTCTTGTGTTACGGCCATAATGAGATCATCTACTTCTAGTTCGTCGCCAATATGAGCAGGGCCACCAGGAACAATACTCACTACTTTTGTGTAATCGTCTTCTATTGATAATCGAGCTCCTATTCCTTCTAATTTGCCACCCATATTGATGTCAAAATCCTGCTTCTCTTTTGGATTAAAATAATCAGTATGTGGATCGAAGTAGTTAGTGATCGCACTTAAATAGGTTTCGAATCTATCAGACCTATCTTGATCATTAAGCCTCTCGAACCAATCTTCGAAGTTTTCTTTAGTGTCAGCTTTAGCATCAGCCAATAATTCTGCTTCGGTTTTGATAGCGGGCCTTTTATAGTCGTCTTCAGTTGATATTTCATCGCTTGGAGAGGTATTTTTTTTCTTGAAATCTATTTCAAGTTGATTCTCTTTCCATTTTTCTAATTCATCTTCCTGTTTTGATTTTTTCCTATTAAACTTTTGGATAATATCATATTTTAAGTACTTTCTCCAAATATCTTTTAGATCAACATCATCGCTTGCCCAACTTTTTTTATCATTATCCAATTCGATTATTTCTGATTTATCAAAATCAAATTTATGATTTGTAATAAGGTCAGTAAAGATTTTGTTCCCTTTTGCAACACCAGCTTCAAGTTTACCCAAGCTTACATCGAAAAAGTCTAGATTTCGAGCATTCACTTGATCATCAATAGTCAATTCATTAATTTTTAACAAATCAATATCAGCCTTGGTCAAAAATCGCTTACCATTATCTATTCTTTCTAGATACATTTTAAAAACCTCTTTCGAGAAGTTATCATCTATCGGCTTAGGGTTTACGTGCGCCTGCTTTATAAAGTTTAAAACACCGTGTAAAATTACAGCTTCTCTTTCTTCATATGGTGGTGCATCATTATTTGGATAGAATGCTCCAAGGGTTAAGACAGCGCCAAGTAAGGCAATAAATATTGAAGGTTGAATTCTCATATACTGATAAGTTTGTACTTAATTTTTCAAAATCGGTTTCACGAAATTTGCTCTAATTACTATTTCGCCTATATAAACGACTAAATATACTCCAATAATGTATTTTTAGTAATCATTGATTGACAATTCATGGGTTTTAACTTTAAAATAACGCCAAGTTAAGCAATTGTAAGATTGTGTTGAAATGTAATTTTCACAAAAAAGTTAACATCAAGTAATTTAATAATAAACCTTATAAAATCAGGGCTAAAATCTCAATTTAGGTCGAATATTTTTATTTATATAGTTTTTATTATAAATATGTAAGTGTATCAAAAGTCATTTTTGAAAAGTAGAATTTTGTTCAAACATTTGATTATCAGTAGTCTCATAGGGTGTAAAGCGCAATTATTTTGTTATCTTTGCAGCCCGTTTTAAAATTCGAGAAATTATTTAACTGAAATTCCATAAATGAGTAAGAAGAGAGTATTGTTTATCACCCAGGAGATGAAGCCATATACAACACTATCGGAGATGTCAGAGTTAGTGAGAAAATTGCCTCAACATACCCAAGAAAGTGGCTATGAAATCAGGGTGCTAATGCCAAGATTTGGGACTATCAATGAGAGACGCCATAGATTACATGAGGTTGTACGATTATCTGGGATGAATATTATTGTGGATGATGAAGATTACCCATTAATTATAAAGGTTGCATCACTTCCAGGTGCACGCATTCAAGTTTACTTTTTGGACAATGAAGAGTTCTTTAAAAGAAAGTTTGTTTTTGAAGATGAAGAAGGTAAACCATTTGATGATAATCAAGATAGAACAGTTTTCTTCTGTAAAGGAGTTATGGAAACAGTAAAGAAATTTGGTTGGGCTCCAGACATTATTCATTGTCATGGACCAATGACAAGTTTAATACCTCTTTTTCAAAAGAAAGTGTATCATAACGATCCAATTTTTGAAGATGCAAAAGTGATATACTCAGTTTATAATAATGATCTAGAATCAACGTTTAATAAGAGATTTTTAGATATTGCTACAATTAATGACCTAGAAGATTCTGATGTAGCATTATATGGAGATGGAGACGACATCAAACTTAATAATGGTGGTATCGAATATGCAGATGCATTGATGATAGGAAGCACTGAGTTGTCTGATGACGTTATGGAGAAGGTAAAAGGTTTCGACAAAGATATCCTTGAATATAAAGAGGTCGATGAACAATTAGGAGCCATTATGGATTTCTATGAATTCTTGATCGGAGAGGACGAAAATCAAGAAGAAGCTTAAGTTATAATTACAATTCAAATTACTGAATGAAAAAATTCATTGGGATAGCCTTTGCAGCTGTCATTGTTATATCAATAGGATGTAATGACGGATCTATTATAGGAAATGATCTTCTTGAAAACGAAGCAATAGAATTAGCCTATGATGATAATTTTGAACTAACAGCTAAAACTATTCGTGGTGATTCTGTTGCTACTTTTAGATCTGGTTTAACTTCTGGTAATTATTTGCTTGGGCAAATTGATGATCCATTATTTGGAAAATACGCTTCTGATATTTATACTGGAATATCTTTTGGTTCTTCTACTCCAGATTTCAGTGAGTCTACTATTGATAGTGTTGTTTTAGAACTAGAATATAATTCTATTGGATTCTATGGTGACGATGACGTCGTACATAATATAGAGGTATTTACGGTTGAGGAAGATTGGTTAGATAGAGATACTATATACAGCAACGAATCATTTGCTACAAGCATGATGCCTATAGGTTCAAAAAGTTTTGTTCCAGACATTGAAGCGGATAGTATTAGATTTCAAGTTAGAGACAGTGCAATAGATAGTTTTATAACATTAAGTCCAAGAATTAGTATAAGAATAGATAATGCTTTCGGAGAGATGTTATTAGCAGATTCAGCGGCAGCGGTTAATGATACATTATTAACAAAATCATTTAAAGGATTCTATATAAAATCTACAACTGATGGAAATAGTATGATAGGGCTCAATTTTGTAAAAAGTGGATCTATCAGTACTATTATTCCTAAGTTGGCCGTATATTATACGCAAGCTAGTACTACAGGACCTGTAAAGAGAACTTATAATTACTTGTTAAGAAATGAAGTGTATTCAGAATTCAAGTTAGATAACACTGGTTCCATAGTTGGAAATTCCATAAACGACGAAATCGCAGGAGAAGAGTTTTTGTATAGTCAAGGAATGTCTGGTGTAAATGGTGAAATAGGTTTACCAGATCTGTCGAGCCTTCAAGGTAATCTCATTAATTCGGCTCAACTTGTACTTACAATTGCCGATGATGAAAATGAATCATATGATTACAATGCTCAATTCTTATTGAGTAAATATGTAGATAAACTATCTGGAGAAAGAGTATTAATAGATGATATAACCAAACCAGGATTAAGTCTAGCTAATGGTCTAGCGATTTTGGGAGGTTTGCCAGAGCGAGTATTACATGAAAACGGAGATTCAATTACAACCGTGACATTTAATATTACTGACTTTACAAAGAATGTAATTGAATCAGGTGAATCTATTTCTAAAATAATAATATCACCTGTAGGAAGATTAGAAACTGCAAGAAGAACTGTATTTTACGGTTCTAAACATCCCACTTATCCAGCTAAGCTAAGAATAGCTTATACAATTATTTAATAAAGAAAAAACATTATATATGTGTGGAATTGTAGCGTATATTGGTAATAATCCAGCATATCCAATCATCTTAGAAGGATTGAAAAGATTAGAGTATCGTGGATATGATAGTGCTGGTGTTTCTATTTTGAATGGAGAAATTACAACAATAAAGAAAAAAGGGAAAGTTGCAGAATTAGAAAATGCAGCTGCAAAATATGAACTTAATGGTACTCTTGGAATAGGTCACACTAGATGGGCCACTCACGGGAAACCAGATGATCTAAACGCTCACCCACACGTATCAACTAGTGGAAAATTAACATTGGTTCACAATGGAATTATAGAAAACTATGCCGACTTAAAGAAGGCTCTAATAGATCTTGGCCATAATTTTAAAAGTGAGACAGATACGGAAGTTTTGGTAAATCTTATTGAAGAATTAAGAATTCAAAAAAATATTTCACTAGAGGAAGCAGTTAGGGAAGCCTTGACAAGGGTTGTTGGAGCTTATGCTATTGTTGTCTTTGATAAAGAAAATCCAGATGTATTAGTTGGAGCTAGAAAATCAAGTCCTCTTGTTATTGGGATCGGAGATGACGAATACTTTCTAGCCTCAGATGCAAGTCCTATTATCAAGTTTACAAATAAGGTAGTCTATCTTAATGATGAAGAGATTGTTACAATTCGAAGGAATAAAGACTTCGAAATCAGAAATATAAAAAATCAAGTTCAGTCTCATAAAATTAAAGAACTAGACCTCAAACTAGATGAACTTGAAAAAGGAGGTTACGATCACTTCATGCTCAAGGAAATATTCCAACAGCCTGTTACGATAGGTGAGAGTATGAGAGGGAGAATAAATGCCGATGAAGGTTGGGTTTCTGTTGGTGGTATGCAAGAAAATATGAGTAGATTCTTGAACGCAGACAGATTAATTTTTGTAGCCTGCGGTACTTCTTGGCATTCTGCATTAATTGCTGAATATCTATTTGAGGAGCTGGCCAGAATTCCTGTTGAAGTAGAATATGCATCAGAGTTTAGGTACAGAAATCCTATTATCTCAGAAAAAGATGTAGTATTAGCACTTTCTCAATCGGGTGAAACGGCGGATACTCTAGCGGCATTGCGTTTGGCAAAAGAAAGAGGTGCTCTTACTTATGGTATAGTGAATGTTATCGGATCATCAATTGCAAGATTAACTGATTGTGGCTCTTATATCCATGCTGGTCCTGAAATTGGGGTGGCTTCTACCAAGGCATTTACAAGTCAATTGGTAATACTAAGTCTGATGGCACTAAATCTAGGTCATAGAAAAGGTACAATCAATGAAGGAGACTTCAGAAAAATGATATTTGCACTTGAGTCTCTGCCTAAGAAAGTAGAAAGAATTCTTAAGCTAAATGATAAGATTAAATATATAGCTTCTGAGATTAAGGATAGCCAGCATGCATTATATTTGGGAAGAGGTTATAGTTTTCCAGCAGCTTTAGAAGGTGCATTAAAATTAAAAGAGATATCTTACATTCACGCTGAAGGATATCCTGCGGCAGAAATGAAACATGGACCAATTGCTTTGATAGATGAGCATATGCCAGTAATAGTAATTGCTACAAATTTAAGCGCTAGAGAAAAAATAGAGAGTAATATCCAAGAAGTGAAAGCTAGAAAGGGTATCGTTATTGCAATAATTACTGAGGGCGACGAAAAACTAAAAGAGATGGTAGATTATGCCATCGAAATTCCTGAAACGGAAGAACCTTTGTCTCCATTATTATCGGCAATACCGCTGCAGTTATTATCATATCATATTGCTGTAATGCGTGGTTGTGATGTGGATCAACCAAGAAATTTGGCGAAATCAGTTACAGTAGAGTAATTTTTAAAAGAAGAAAATAAAATATAATGGTATCAACAGCCAATGGGTTAGAATACAATTCGTCTCGTGATGAGTTAATCATCTCTGAGCATGGTCGTCATGTACAGAAGTTAATTAAACATGCGAAAACAATCGCTGATAAGGAGAAGAGACAAGCATTTATAGAGGAGGTCATAGATCTTATGCACCAGATGAATCCTCAGAACAAAAATGTGCAAGAATATAGGTTAAGACTTTGGCGACATATGTACAGAATTGCAGATTACGATATTGATGTGACCGCACCAGAAGGGGTTTCTTCAACTAAGCAGGGCGTTGAAGAACAGAAAGTTGATCTTCCATATCCTCAGAAAGAATTTAGATTTCGACACTATGGCAATACGATCCAATTGATGGTAGCCAAGGCCATAGCAATGGAAGATGAAGAGAAAAAGCAAGGGTTCGCTGAAGTAATCGCAGCATATATGAAGTTAGCTTATAGAACATGGAATAGAGAACATTATGTGAACGATGAGATTATTAAAAATGATCTAGTGAAGTTATCCAAAGGGAATTTAAAATTATCTGATGATTTTAAAATTGGTAATATCGGCGGCTCACTTTCTAAAGCTTCTAATAACTCTAAAGCTGGTAAAGGTCGCAATGGCAAAGGTCGTTCTAATAATAAGAACAGAAATAAATCAGGAAAGAACAACAATAACAGGACAAGAAAAAGAAAGTAATTTTTTCCGAAAAATAATAGTTAAGGGTAGAAACGATCGTTCTACCCTTTTTTTATAAAAAAACTTAATTAAGAGATATGAATGTGCTTTATGGCGTGTATATAACATATTGTACGAAATCTAGATCAGGGATATTCGGAAATAAGAGACATGAAATTTCAAATTATTTGCTTTAGGTTTTTCTAAATCAGTAAAAATAAAAGTTAGCATTAGCTGACTTAGACCAAAGGTAATTTCTAAGGAAATCACCCAAAACCTGCGGATATTTAGGATGTATTTTTGCGTTAAAACCTCACAAACGGTCCACGGATATTCTATTCGCTACACCGTTCAGTGACTGGTTGATCCGCCAGTTGGCGGAGAGTTTTGTGTGATTAGAAAAATATATTCTAATATCGTTAAGAGTCAGGTCCAGCCTAGCATTTGTTAAAGAGATGGCTTGCAAAGCAGACACTCGTCAGTTTTTTTGCCGAATGTTTGCGCTGGTAAGCGCTGTAGCTATGCAAAAAATGAAAGCCAAGCGCCTTCGCCACCGTGCGTTTGTCTCTTCGAAACAAGCCACACGTGGGCGAGCGAAAGGATACATTGAAAATCATTGCCTCATTTATATGTAAAATACTGTTGAAACAGTGTATTCTTTTCAGAAGTAAGCTAACTTTTATATTTCATGTAAGGATATTCAGTTCTTCTGAATATCCCTAGATCAATAGCTAGTTGTCAACATCCTAAAGTGGGTAGACGGTTCTAGCGATTTGGCGATTTAAGCAGGAAGCTCTTCTGAAGAGCTAAAGTTTACTTCTTTCACAAAAAGTGCACTTG
>Ga0209187_1001351_pt1 | contig 29070 bp, 23 predicted proteins | sample BantaG_FD_187430 | JGI IMG/M metagenome (GOLD analysis project Ga0209187, IMG submission 187430) | Marine algal microbial communities from Bantry Bay, Ireland - BantryBay_4 metaG (SPAdes) (version 2) | ecosystem: Host-associated > Algae > Red algae > Unclassified | place: Bantry Bay, Ireland...
TTCACTTCTTTAATTACTTCTACCTCTTTGATGACCTCCACGTTCTTAATCACCTCTACTTCTTTGATGACTTCTACGGGCACTTCGACCACAGTTTCTACGGGCACTTGAATCTGCTTGATGACTTCAACCTCCTTGATCACTTCGACGGGTACTTCCTTGATGACCTCTTTAATTACTTCGACTTCCTTGATCACTTCTACGGGTACTTCGACCACAGTTTCTACGGGCACTTGAACCTGCTTGATGACTTCGACCTCCTTGATCACTTCGACGGGTACTTCCTTGATGACCTCTTTAATTACTTCGACTTCCTTGATCACTTCGACGGGTACTTCGACCACAGTTTCTACAGGCACTTGAACCTGCTTGATGACTTCGACCTCCTTGATCACTTCGACGGGTACTTCCTTGATGACCTCTTTAATTACTTCGACTTCCTTGATGACTTCTACGGGCACTTCCTTGATGACCTCTTTGATCACTTCGACGGGTACCTGTACTTCTTTGATCACTTCCACCTCTTTAATCACTTCGACGGGTACTTCCTTAATGACTTCAACGGGCACCTGTACTTCTTTAACCACTTCGACTTCCTTGATAACTTCGACGGGTACTTCTTTGATTACCTCAACTGGTACCTGTACTTCCTTGATTACCTCAACTTCTTTAATTACTTCTATTTCTTTGATGACTTCAACTTCTTTTGGCTTCTCCTGGTACTTTGAATTTAAGTCATCATACTTCAACGTCCATTCGTTTTGTAGATCAGAATATCTTAAGTTCCAGTCTGATACTACGCTTTTGTGCTGGTGTTTGTATTTACCTAGTTCGATTACTAATAGATTATACTTGGACTCCCATTCTTTCATGGTGTTGTCATACTGTAATCGGTAAGCATCGTATTCCGCTTTTAGATTATCGTATTTACCGTTCCATTCAAAGATCAAATCTTCGTGCTCGTTTCGGTAGTTATCGTATTGCTGTAGTAATAAGTTGTACTTCACTTCCCATCCGGCAACTGCTGCTCCACCATCACCACCCATACTTGCAAAACCAACGGCACTACTGTCACCACCACCGACGCTCATGTTTAACACGTTGTATTTAGTTTCCCAGGAGGTTAGAATCGTTGTTTGCTCGGTACGATAAGTCGCAAATTGCTTATCTAACGTATTGAATTTCGCTTCCCATTCTGCAATAATGCGCTCCAGTTCTGCAATACGTGCGTTTGCCTGATCGCGTTCTGTGCTGGTAGATTTATACTTACCCTCTAAACTGCTGTAAGAAGCTCTTAATTCAGAAAGCTCTTTATCAGATTTATTTTTATAAGCATCGTACTCCGCCTGCAAGTTCTGGTGCGTCGTAGTCATGTTTTGGTATTTCAGCTCTAGTTCCTTATATCTACGGTCCAGATCCTGGTGCTGACCCTCTAGCGTTTGGTAACGGGATTTCCAGTTAGTGAAATCTGTTTCCATATCATTATAGCGACCCTGTAACAGGCCGAGGCTGCTGACGGAAGAATCGTAGTCTCCCTGAAGTTGTAAGGTCTTTTGTTGCTGACCTTCATAAAGTCCCTGAAGTTCTCGTATCCGGCTATTTCTTAATAACCAGCCAATTACTCCTCCTATTAAAGCCGCTCCAAGTCCCCAAAGGCATGCTGCGAATAAATTACAAAACATATTTTATATTTTTTTAAGTTATTGGTTAATGATTCGTTCTCAAATTTTATTTAATGGTGATTTCCACCCGTCTGTTTTTAGCTCTGCCGCCATCGGTGCCATTGTCTGCGATCGGTTGATCGGGTCCCTGGCCGGTAGCTGAAACGAGGTTTTGATTGATTCCCCCATTTTTACTGATGTAGTCTCTAACAAATTCTGCGCGCTTACGACTTAGTCGACGGTTAACATTTTCTGCGCCTCGGTCGTCGGTATGTCCTACTGCATTTAAGCGTCCCCCTTCTTTATTGTCCAGATAATAAATCAGATCAGCGAATTGGTTGCGTTGTTCAGGACTCAATGTTAGGGTTCCTGAATTAGTTTGGAAATAAAGGACGATTGGCTTGGCACGTAAGCGTTTTTCAACTTCGGCTAGTTTATCACCACTTTCCGCACCATCGAAGAATGCGTAGGTAGCACCACCAATTGTTTCTTCGTTGACAAAGGCAAGCGTATTTTCCATGCGTGCGTCTATATCAATTTGCTTGGTAGGAACGCCCATTCCAGTCAACATACTTTTAATTATGTTAGCTCTTGCCATTCCCAAAGAAGGTAATACACTACTATTTTTTTCCTGATCGGTATATAAACCAGTGATTTTTATAGAACGCTTAGGATTGGCTTTTAGATAATCAGCCGTCTGCTGGAAAGAAGTAGTTACCTCTTCCGTTACCGGATCAATATATTCATAAGAAGACATTGGGAAGATCAGATTTCCTTTTGCGGTAGTACTAAAAGACGCAGCATCCTGGATATTCAGATTTTTACCACCGGCAATGGTACCGAAAGTATAAGTCATACCTCCTACTATTTGGTTATCATCATTTATTTCGAGATTTTCTTTGACCATAGAGCCAGTTAATAATTGTGCTGCTGGAACGCCTAGTCCAATTAAGTAGCCTTTCATCGCATCTCCACGAGCTAGTCCGAGGTTGTCAAAGCTGGTGCCAGATTTATCTTCCGAAGCCATATAATGACCTTCGAGGGTAACAGACTTGTCTGGATTGTCTTTTAGGTAAGTAGCGAGGTCGTTAAATTCTGTTTTAACGTTAGTGGATTCGATGATGGGAGCTGCTCCGTTAACACCAAATAGTAAGTTGCCGGCATTGGTCGCCGCTACGGTTGTTGCTCCGTCTTTGATTAGCAGACCACTGGTCGCAGTAGCACCGATACCGCAGCAGAAAGCCCTACCAATAAAAGCGCCGCCTATAACCCAAATAGCCAGAATGAAAAGCCAAAAAAGCCAACTGAGGGGGTGTCGCATAGTAAGTAAGTTTTGTTTTTAATTAAAAAATTATAGATAAGAAAATTCGTTCTGATATTAAGACCCTCCAATCGTGAATTAGTCACAGTAGCGAATTTGAAATATTTGAGCGTAGGTTTATATTTGGATTCGTGGTAAAAGTAAAAAAAAAATAACAAATTTTAGAATCGTTATTTTTTTTCACAAATTAGCTTTTTTTTTAAGTTAGAAAAAGTGATTTCATGGTGACATTAATTAAAATTGAAATGTGATTTTAAAAAAAGATTAACCATCCCATTAAATCATTAGCAAGCAATTTACCTCGACTACAGCCAAATTTTGCTATTGGCTTTTAGCCGAGACTATTAGTTTCCCTAAAACGAGAAGAGACATAGTTGTTTTTATCATACTCATATATCTTAAAGAGTGTGTCGCTTAGAATAAAGTTATCATTGCGAAATTGTTTATTTTTGTTTTATGAAAAATATCACCATTCAGGACGAGTCTATGACCGGGAAATTACTCCACGAGTTGCTACTTCAAGTTGATAACGAAACCATTACGGTGGCTGATTTGATTAAGGCTCGAGTACACGCTGAAGTGGAGCAATTTAATCAAAGTACCCATCCACATTACTTTGGTCTGGTCCAACCGGCCGCCGCCGAACGGGTGCTCAATGGTTATAAAATGAAAAAAGGCGCAATAATTGACGCTGAAAAGCAGACCTATGTTGCCCTGGATGCTTTTCAGAAAAATGGATTCTTTATGCTCGTAAACGATTACCAGGTAGATGATTTGCACGAAGAAATCCTGATTGATGAAGATACTAAAGTCAGTTTTGTTCGCCTCACGCCCTTGGTCGGAGGCTAAGGAATGAAACAGAAATAACTTGATACAACTGGACTAATTTATTTACTAGACTGTTCCTTGCTAATCTACCTTTAGAATGTCTCCGCAATTAAAAGCCAATCGACAGCTAATTACTACCCATATTAATAAAATTCAGGAAGATCTGAGTTTTTTTTATAACCATCCCGGGGATGAGCAGAAAGGCCGTGCCTGGCAATTAATTTTTGATCACTTTTTTACTAAAAAAACCGGACGACCTACCAAAGGCTGGAATCGAAAAACACAAGAGTTGATCGAGTTGATCAGTCTGCCCGTTTACCAAAAATATACGACCGGATTTCTTCGTAAATTATATGACTTGGTGCGCTTAATTCAACAGACAAAGACCGGGAATGAGCTTTATTTTTTACACGAACAATTTCAGGAGTTATTCAAAGGAATCATCTGGGCGGCTACCTTTGTCAATGACGATCACCTTACTCATTTGGTCGAAAATATAGGACTGACCTGTTTTAAAAAAATTCCAACCCACGGTGCCATTTCGGTAAAACTAGGTAATGCCTGTCTCTATAGTTTAGCCAATTTACCGGATCGGGGTGGTATCGAGCAACTCTTGCATTTTCGTAATAAAATTATCTACCCTTCCGTGCGCCGTAACGTGGATAAGCATCTGCTCCTGATCGCCCAACAGTGCAATATGACCACCGATCAACTGGAAGAAATGGCCGTGTCTGACTTCAAACTTTCGGAGGATTATAAAATAATAGCATCATTTAAAACGCATACTGGTATAATTGCCATTGACAATGATGGAAAGGTGGTTACTACCTGGTTTGCTGGAAAAGATAAACCGCTGAAAAATGCTCCTAAGTCACTGGATTCGGAAGCTGTTAAGGAATTTAAAGCGGAAGCAAAAAAACTAAAAAACTACCTCAGTGTTCAGCGTCGTAGAATAGAAGATATTTTTTTACGACGTAGAATATGGCGTTATGAAATTTGGGAAAAATATTACCATCTTCATCCGCTCGTTCGCCATCTCAGTCATCGGCTCATCTGGCAATTTACGCAGGATGAAAAAAGCGTAGTGGCTATTTTTTGGAAGGGTCGTTGGCAGACTGTTGATGGAGAAATCATAGTCTGGATTGATGTGGGGACGACCGTAGCACTGTGGCATCCTTTTCATACCCCCGCTCCTGACGTACTGCAATGGCGTACCTGGCTGGAGGAGCACCAGATTCAGCAACCCTTCAAACAAGCTTATCGGGAAGTTTACCTGTTGACGGATGCGGAACGGAACACGGGAAATTATTCAAATCGCTTTGCGGCCCATATTCTCCGACAGCATCAGTTTGCTGCGCTGTGTAAAATTCGTAACTGGCAGTATAAACTGAAGGGGCAGTGGGCCAACGATAGTATTCCTACCATTGCGATCCCCGCCTGGAATATGACGGCAGAGTTTTGGGTGGAAATTGACTGGGAGGGTGAGGCAACGGAGAAAGGGGCTTTTCAGCTGATTTTTACCGATCAAGTACGATTTTATAAAGACGACGAACAACTGGAAATGGATGAGGTGCCAGCCATCGTTTTTTCGGAAATTATGCGAGATGTTGATCTTTTTGTGGGCGTTACCAGTATCGGAAATGATCCGGGCTGGCAAGACAATAACACCGAGCATAATGACTACTGGCGGAACTACTCCTTTAGTGAATTATCTGCTTCCGCCAAAGTCCGAAAAACGGCGTTAGAAAAGCTCATTCCCCGCTTGAAAATAGCGTCAAAATGCCATTTTGAAGATCGTTTTTTGGTTGTAAAAGGAAGCCGTCGCACCTATAAAATTCACCTTGGAAGCGCAAATATTCTGATGGAACCCAACGACCAATATCTCTGTATTGTACCCAACCGTAAAGACCAGAAACTGGATCAACTATTTCTTCCTTTTGAAGGCGATCAACTCCTTTCTATTATCGTCAGTAAGGCGCTGTTATTAGCCGCTGATCAACAAATAAAAGACCCCGTCATTCTGGAACAACTTATGGACTAATTTTTGAAGAATAAGTTAATACTCTAAACCAGAACTAAAGCTCTCAAATTCACTGGGCACCAAAAAATATATTAATAAATTTCTGGGCTTTAAAAGTCTACTATCTATCAATTGGTTAAAAATGAACATCACCTCTTTGTCTCGGACGATGGAATTGGGATTGAGAACCGCTACCACGATCAAATCTTTGGCATGTTTAAACGATTATTTCACCCATAATTATTGCGGAAGAACACTATCAAGGCGTAGCGGTAAGGCAAGAATTACACCTTTTATAATATACATGGAAATTTATCATACCGTGCATCAGGAGTTGGTACACATTTTGACTATTGATAATAAGCGGTTAGATGATGAAATTTTAAGATAGTTTTATTTTCTGATTGAAACCAAAGGGGAAATCGTGCGTAATACACATATAATTAATATTAATATAAAATATACTCACTTTTGGGTGAGTGTTTGTTCATAGTTTTTGTTTTTTGTTTTGTCTCCCGGCATTTGCCGGGAGAACTTTTTTCCTTTCTTTCTTTCTTTTTCCTTTTCTTTTCTATTTCCAGCAAAAAAATAACCCATCCGTTTGTAACGAATGGATTATCAATCTTTTTAAATATCCTGCTTTTTGCAGTTTAGAAACGAGTATAGATTCGTTTCTTAAAATAGTGTTTGTTTTAACAGTGTTTGTTTTTTGTTTTGTCTCCCGGCTTGTTACCGGGAGCTTTTTTTTTATTAACTAAAACAAGACACTGAGTTAGTTTATTTCAAAGTGTTGGTGATTGCCTATTAAAAACAGACTGCTTCTTCTTTTTGCATTTTCACACCAATTAAAGTATGATCTGGTAGAATCGCATTGCGGTGGATAATCACGATGCCACTGCTGATGGTATAATGTTCATATCGTGCATCCGGTAAATCCTGGGTACCGAGAATTTTTACGTGATTACCAATTCTGGCATTTTTATCAATAATGGCATTCTCGATTTGAGTGTGCTCACCGATACCGATCGAAGGCATTTCTGGCGTTCCATTTTCATCCCAAAAATCATTTCCTAAAATTATTGTTCGGCGAATGACCGCTGCATCTCCAATTCGAGTAAGATTTCCTACCACCGAGGAGCTCAGTTCCTTGGCTGCTATTTTACCACCTTCTCCAAATAGTACATCCTGTATCTGGGTACCTTTTATCTGACTTGGCGGATGCATGGTTGGGCACGTAAATACCTTTTTATTCAAACCAAATTTATAACCGCAATTTCCTGCAGCTAGTTCCATATTAGTATCAAAATAGGAACGAATAGTACCAATATCTTCCCAGTATCTATCGAATAGAAAAGAATAAACCTGATAATTACTTTTGATGGCGTGCGGAATAATTTCCTTTCCAAAATCCAGGGCATCCGGTAAGTCCGAAAATAACTGATGAATCGCATCTTTACGGAAAAAATAAATACCCATTGACGCAAGGTAGTTTTTACCTTTTAAGGTTTGTGGCATATCCAAATTCGACTTCCATTTTTCAACTTCTTCCGCTGCCGGTTTTTCAATAAAAGATAAAATACGCTGATTGTTATTGGTCTTCATAATCCCAAATCTGGTAGCCTCTTTAGTGGTCACTGGCTTGGTCGCAATAGTGATCTCCGCATTATTTTCCATATGTTCCTTTAGCACTTCTTGCAAATCCATTTCGTAAAGCTGATCTCCGGAAAGAATCAGGAGATGATCATAATCCAGCTGGTCGATATAACTCAGAGATTGTCGAACGGCATCCGCAGTACCGCGGTACCAGTTCATGTCGTTGTGCCTTTGTTCAGCCGCCAGAATTTCTACCTGGCGATTGCTGAAGGCGTCAAAGTTGTAAGTGTTTTTCAAATGTTGATTCAGAGAGGCTGCGTTGTATTGGGTTAGCACAAAAATCTGGTTGAAATTCGAATGCAAACAGTTGGCAATCGGAATATCAATTAACTTGTACTTGCCACCAATTGGAACAGCAGGTTTTGAGCGATGTTGTGTGAGTGGATAAAGTCTACTTCCAACACCACCTCCGAGGATGAGGCAGATAGTTTTATTGGACATAATTGTGATTTGATCCTAAATCATCGAAGTTGATTACCTTTGTAGAACAACGAATAATTTAGGTTAGTTAGAGTGAAAATTACATTAAGTAAAATAAATATACTATAAAATAAAATACGATAAAGGATGAGAAAAGATACAAATGCAACTAATCTTGTGCAAAACCTGCGCGAAGACTATCGAGCGAGTACTTTAGAGATAGAAGACACTAAAAATAATCCACTGGAACAGTTCGAAATCTGGTTTGACGAAGCCCTAAAAGCGGAAGTACCAGAACCCAATGCTATGACCCTGGCCACCGCTACTCTGGACGGGATTCCCTCGGCCCGGATTGTATTGTTAAAAAAATATGATGCGGAAGGCTTTGTTTTTTATACTAATTACGGGAGTCGTAAAGGCCAGGAACTTTTGCTCAACCCCAAAGCCGCGCTAGTCTTCTGCTGGCTGGACTTACAGCGACAGATCAGAATAGAAGGTCGGGTGGAAAGGTTGCCTAAAGAATCATCCCAAGCTTACTTTCAGAGCCGCCCAAAATCAAGTCAGATTGGGGCGTGGGTAAGCAATCAAAGCCAGCCCACCAAAGGAGATCGCTCCGAACTGGAAGCCAGAGAACTTAAATTAAAAGAGCGCTTTAAAGAGGTAGAACAATTACCACTGCCGGACAACTGGGGCGGATTTCGGATTATTCCCAAAAATTACGAATTCTGGCAGGGTCGTACGAGTCGTTTGCACGATCGGATTTTTTATAAAAAAGAGGGAGCAGAATGGAGGAAGATTAGGTTGGAACCGTAGTCTCTTCTGTCGTGTTTGGCTAACAATTGGCTAACGATTGGCTAACAATTGGCTCTCTTCTGTCGTGTTTTAGCGTTGAAAAAAATAAAACGGAGTTTGTTATTGCTAATAAAAAGCGCAAACCTTCCCCTAAAACTAATCAGCTTCCCCCGTCACTAGAACCTAAATTGCAGTTGATATTTGCAGTTGATATTTGCAGTTGATATTTGCAGTTGCCATTAAGCTTGCCATTGATTTTTTTAAATAAAAAAAGCGCCGTTTCCTAAGAAACAGACGCTTTTAAAAATGGTCACTTGGGGTTAACCTTATATTTTTTGCTGAATTAAATTATTGATTCTTGCCATTAATTTCTCCAGATTCAACCTCTACCGTTTCCGCTTCGTGCTCGTTCAGTAAGTGTGGAGCAGACTTTCCGTTGACCGTTGGCACTTGCTTGCCGAGGTACTGTGGTAAATCCATTCCTGCCATGTTGAACAAGTCGCTCAATGGTGGTACGGATTTATACAAACCCGAGACAAATTTGGAAGTAGAGTTACCTTCTCCTTCGCTGCCATTACCACCATCCCAAACGGTCACTTTATCAATTTTGATATTCTTAATCGCTTCAACTTGCGTAGCAACCAGGGTCTCTAACTTATCCGCAATCAACATCAAGATCGCATCTCTACTGTTTCCGCCCGAGGCCTTTACCAGCTGATCAAAACCCTGTGCTTGCTTGCTCATCACTTCGTACAAACCTTTTGCTTCGGCTTGCTTCTCTAATAATACTGCATCTGCCTCACCTTTGGCAAGTAGTCTAATCCGCTCCGCTTCGGCTCCAGCTTCAATTTCTACTTTACGTCTTGCGATCTCTGCGTCAACGATTTCGTCTGCCTCTCGAGTAGCCCGCTCTCTATCGGCACGCGCCATTTCCGCTTCCTTCTCTGCCAGATAAGCATCCTCCAAAGACTTTGCTTTCTGAATTTTTTCGGCAGCGGTTGCCTTTCGTAAAGATTCGGCTTCGGCTACTTGACGTTCGGCGTTGGATTGGGCGATCAAAATTGCTGATTCGTTTTGCCCGTTAATGGCTTTAGCATTAGATTCGGCTTCCCCGACTTGTGCGCCTGCTTCTGCATCGGATACTTTGATCCGCTGATCTCTCCGGGCATTGGCTTCCCCGATACTACCATCTCTGGTTTTTTCGGCAACGCTCATCTTTGCGTCGTTGATTGCTTTTGCGGCCGCTTCCTTACCGAGTGCTTCGATATAGCCGGATTCGTCCTGAATATCGGTCACGTTTACGTTGATCAGCGATAAGCCAATCTTGCGCAATTCCGCGTCCACGTTGGTGGCTACGTTACTCAGGAATTTATCACGGTCAGAGTTAATTTCTTCAATGTCCATAGTGGCAACTACTAATCGTAGCTGTCCAAACAAGATATCTTTCGCAATCTCTCTGATTTGGTCGGTCGTCTTTCCCAGTAGACGCTCCGCAGCGTTTAGCATGGTGTCTGATTTATTAGAAATACCTACCGTAAATCGAGAAGGTACATTTACCCGGATATTCTGCTTACTTAAGGCACCTACCAGATTTACATCAATGGAGATAGGCGTTAAATCCAGATACTCGTAATCCTGAATAACGGGCCAGACAAAAGCCGCACCCCCGGCGAGGGTTTTTGCGGAGGTTCCTCCACCTGTTTTACCGTAGATTACCAGAATCTTATCCGAAGGACATCTTTTGTACCGAGAGACAAAGACCAGAAATACTAATACGATCAGGCCAATAAATCCAGCTAATCCAAATACAATTAAATTTTCCATAATATAGGTTTTTAAGTTTCGTTAATTTTTATATTAAAAAGGGGGCTATTTTCTTATATATTTTTCAACTAATAAAAGGTTGTCATCCAGTACCTCTACCACTTTTACTTTTGTTCCAGTTGGAATCTCCAGGTTTTCGTCTGTAACTGCGTCCATTTCTTTCAAGGCACCTTTTAGTTTTAAATGAATTTTTCCGTATCCCGATTTTGCGGCGGGAATAAAAAGATATACTTCACCCGTATGATTGATGGCGGAATCGGGATTAAAAGTACCCGACTCGTCAAATTGCGTAAACTTGTACATCATATAACCGACAATTGCCATCGCCAGGAATCCTGAGACAGTAGCGGTTATAACGGCTGCCCAAACACTACATCCGGCATCGAGCATCAGTACGCCCGTCCACCCAAAGAAGGTGAAAAAAGCAATGATCGAACGAATCGAGAATAAACTAAAATCGGCGTCCATTCCAAAATCTGTATCTACATCTCCGTCCATATCCATATCAAAATCTACTCCGATCAAACTAAGCACAAATTGAATAACGAATAATACACTGAAGACGATGGAGATGCCCCAGAAAGCCTGTCCAGCTCCGGTCAATCCTTCCCACCATCCATTTGAAATACTTAATAACATAACGGCTTTCTTTTTTTCTAAAAATAAGGATAAAAATTAGTTTTCTACCAATCTATTCGACTAATGACGTCGTTTCTTCGCTTAATGACCAAATCTCCCTAATTTTCTAGGGATTTAAAAAAGGTTAATAGAAGACTAATTCGTTAAATCTACCTTAGGAATACAGATAAATCTACCTAGATTCTCTGGCAACCAATAAATTCTTGTAACTTTGGGCCAGGAGAAATAGCTATTATTATAAACGCTTTTTATCCTAAAAGTTTCCTATTCATTTTTAAACAAACATTTGCTGTTGTGATCATTCTTTAAGGATAAGAATAATTCTGACAGGTTAATTTCTTAATAAGACTTTATTTGGGAGTATATAAATTTTTTTAGAATAAAGTCTATCGTAACAGCTAAACTTATGGGCACGGTAAAACTGTTTTCTGGAGTCAACTCTAAATATCTCGCCGAAAAAATCGCCGATTATTATGGTTACTCGCTAGGTAATAAAACGCTACTGAAGTTTTCGGACGGAGAGATGCAGCCAGTTATTAATGAATCAGTCCGTGGATGTTATACCTTTTTTATTCAATCGACTTTTGCTCCTACGGATAATTTGATGGAGTTGTTGCTGATGATTGATACGGCCAAGCGGGCTTCCGCCGAATATATTATTGCGGTCATTCCCTATTTTGGTTATGCGAGACAAGATCGAAAAGACAAGCCAAGAGTGCCTATTTCTGCTAAATTGATTGCTAACTTATTAGAGGCGGCGGGTGCTAACCGAATTATGACCATTGATTTTCATTCCGATCAGCTGCAGGGCTTTTTTGATATTCCCGTAGATCATCTTAAAAGTGAGGCAATTTTTATCCCGTATTTGAAAAAAACAGATTTATCGAACGTTACCTTTGCTTCTCCAGATGTGGGAGGAGTCAAGCGGGCACGTACGTACGCACAATATTTTCAGCGAGACCTGGTCATCTGTGATAAATACCGAAAAAAAGCCAACGTTGTAGCGGGTATGACAGTCATTGGTGATGTCAAAGATGCGGATATTATTTTGGTCGATGATTTAGTAGATACTGCCGGTACACTTTGCCGGGCGGCAGATATTATTATGGATAAAGGAGCGAAAAGTGTTAGAGCGCTCTGCACACACCCCGTATTATCAGGTGATGCTTATAAAATTATTGAAGCATCCAGCATTCAGGAAGTGATTGTCTGTGATACCATTCCCTTGGCCCAAACTTCTCCAAAAATTAAGGTGCTTTCTACTGCTAAACTTTTTGCCCGAGCTATCCGAAATACCCACGAACACCGCTCAATTTCGGCTTTATTTGTGGAAGGATAATAATGGGCTATTCTGATAGCGTAATATGATAACTAAGCATATGCCTTAAATTTACACTTTTGCTTTAAAATACTAGGCTATTTCCCCCAAAACTGTTATCTTTGCAATCATTTTGGGGAAATCCCTCAAATTTGGTCTAAAATTTCAAATAGATATACAATGGAATCAGTAATAATCAGTGCCAATGCTCGTCCAGGGATTGGAAAAAAAGCTACGAAAGCAACTCGTAAGGAAGGATTAGTGCCCTGTGTCATTTATGGTGGTGAAGAAGTTATTCACTGCAGCGGAACGGCTTTGTCTTTCCGGGATTTAATTTACACTCCTGCTTTTAAGCTTGCTGAATTAACAGTAGATGGTAAAGTATACAAGTGTGTTTTACAGGATATTGTTTTTCATCCAGTAACCGGTGACATTGTACACATTGACTTTTTAGAATTGGTAGAAGGTCAGCCATTAAAGGTAATGATTCCAATTCGTTTTAAAGGAATTGCTCCCGGTGTAAAGACGGGTGGTCGTCTAAACCAAAAAGTACGAAAAGTAAAAATCAAAACAACGCCAGATAGTCTTGTTCCAGAATTATTCGTAGATATTTCAGAATTGAAATTGAACGAATCAGTTCGAGTTAGTGATATTGAAGTGACGGATAAAATGGAAGTAATGACTTCTATGAATATTCCCGTGGCATCAGTCGAAACACCACGTGCACTGCGTAGTATAGAAGAAGAAGAAGAGGAAGCAGCAGCAGCAGCAGCAGAAGGTGAGGAAGGAGCAGAAGGCGCACCAGCAGCGGAAGGTGCAGCACCAGCAGCGGAGTAAATCAAATAACGTTATTGAAAGTAGAAAAAAGAGATATTGGTACGACCAATATCTCTTTTTCGATTTTAGGAATGAGGTATTAATAAATTAAGAATTTTGGGTTAGCGATTTTTGTTGCTAGTAAGGATCAATAAAAGAATAACTTATAATATTTGACTGCTTCTTTTGCGGCTACTCTTCGGCCCTAAAAAACTCCTTGGCTTTCAGCCGAGGCAAGCTATTATGCTCGGCATAAATCGTTTTTTATGGACTCGATTAGCCGCAAAATAATCAACTCAAACCTTTATAACTTAATTTATTTTATCAACATTCCTTAACTCATTCCTTAGCTGTATTCTAAAAAATAAAATATGCGCATTACGCTCCTGCAAACCAACCTCTACTGGGAAGATCCCGTCGCCAACCGTAAAATGTTTAGCGCAAAATTTGCTAACCTAATCGGTAAAACAGACCTCGTGGTCATTCCAGAAATGTTTACTACTGGTTTTAGTATGCGATCCAGAGAACTTGCCGAAACCATGGATGGAGGACCCACCATTGCGTGGCTACGAAAAGAGGCGGAAAAAATCGGTGCAGTGATTACCGGTTCTATGATTATTCAGAAAGAAGATCAATTTTTTAACCGATTGCTTTGGGTGACGCCTACGGGAGAAGTTACTCATTATGATAAAAAGCATCTTTTTACCCTCGCTGGAGAACACGAATATTTTGCACCCGGAACCGAGCGGGTGCTGATCGAGTACATGGGGTGGAAAATATGTCCACTAATTTGTTATGATTTACGGTTTCCCGAATGGGCTAGAAATAAAGAAAATTATGATTTGCTGATTTACGTTGCTAGCTGGCCCGACCGACGGCGCGCAGCCTGGCAAACTTTACTCAAAGCAAGAGCGATTGAAAACCAATGCTATACGATCGGTGTCAATCGGGTAGGGAAGGATGGTTCCGAATTGAGTTACGCGGGAGATTCTACGCTGATTGATTTTGCGGGTAAGCCATTATTAGCCGTCGAAAAAATAGAGGGAGAATTTACGGTCGAAATATCGCTGGACGAACGACAGGATTTTATCAGTAAATTACCTTTTTTAGCGGATCAGGATGGTTTTAGCAGCTATTAAGGTGGTCGTACCATTTCTTTCATACTCGTATTCGATCTGTTGCTTTTGGGATAAAGTAAACTTTGGAGGGCTTCCACAACGGGCACGATCTTTTAAGATCGATCGCATTTTTTCTAATAACTCCAAATCACTCAACCCTGCTCCTGATTTTCCTTTTTCAAAAACCAGTAACTCCTCTGATTAGCAGTTTTGCCAATATTTCCAATTAATATAACGTTTGGTTCTTGTCTATAATAAAAACTGATTACATGTTAATGAAAATATTGGATCACCCCTGGCTGGTGTTTGGCACCATCATCCTGTTTTTTTTAAGTGCTTGTACGGCGTTACGTCCCGCGGACAGCAGTATACCCAAACCTCGAAAACCACGTAGTTCTACTTCTTCTCGTAACATTTCCTCTCTTCGAGTAAATATAGTTTCTACCGCCCGTAAATATAGAGGCAGTAAATACAAATACGGCGGAACGACGCCAAAAGGATTCGATTGTTCTGGTTTTACTTCCTATGTTTTAATAAAAAATAAAGTGGATTTACACCGTACTTCGGGGGCACAGGCCAAACAGGGAAAAAAGATCAGATCGGTAGTCGCTAAGCCCGGTGACCTGCTTTTTTTTGGGTCAAGAGGCAAGGTTACTCACGTTGCGATCGTTACTCAAAATGATGCTAAGGGTTTGAAGGTCATTCATAGCACTTCCTCCAAGGGCGTCATCGAACAAAATATTACCCATTCCAAGTACTGGCAATCCCGCCTGTTATTCGCTCGCAAAATACTGGACTAAAGAATAAAAAAATGAGTATCTTCGCAATTGCTTTTTTCCAAACTAGACCACTATCATAATCGTGTTGGGATGATTTAGTAATATTGGTGAAAAATCGTTTGTGCGATCTTATCAATTTTCCTATAATACATCTTGTCACCGAAAAATAGTCAAACAAGATGATTAACTTAATTTTATTTGGCCCTCCAGGCTCAGGGAAGGGAACCCAGGCGTTAAAACTCGTCAAAAAATTCAAACTTGTACACATCTCAACGGGTGATTTATTTAGGTTTAACCTGAAAAATAATACACCACTCGGTTTAGAAGCTAAAAAATATATTGATAAAGGAGCTTTGGTACCAGATAAAGTAACCATCAACATGTTGAAAGCAAAGGTGGCGGAAAATCCAAAAGCTAAAGGTTTTATTTTTGATGGTTTTCCTCGTACCAAGAAACAGGCCTCGGCACTGGATCGTTTTCTGAAAGGAATGGACACGGAAGTAACGAAGCTAATTATGCTCGATGTACCAGACGAGGAACTGGTACGTCGACTCAAAGAACGAGGGAAAACTTCCGGTCGTGCGGATGATAAGAGTAAAAAAATTATTCTCAATCGACTTGCTACCTACAAAGAAGAGACGATTCCGGTTTTTACGCATTATATTAAAAAAGGAAAATCGGTGAAAGTTTGGGGCGTGGGAGAAATGGATATGATTTACAAAAGATTGTGCCTGGAAATTAAGGAGGCATAAAATGATGAAGCCACAAAGGGATTAGAAGAAATGGCCACAAAGACACTAAGGAATTAGCAGAAAGAATACGAAAATAAATCTTATTTTTCTTTGCGACTTGTGGTAAATAAAACAAACCTGTTTATGTCTGATCGAAATTTTGTTGACTACGTAAAAATCTGTTGCCGTTCCGGTGCGGGCGGTGCCGGATCTATGCACTTTCGTCGGGATCGACTGACAGCAAAAGGTGGTCCGGATGGTGGAGATGGCGGTCGTGGTGGACATATTATTTTGCGTGGGAATAAGCAATTGTGGACTTTGTTAAGTTTGAAATATCAAAAACACGTGATCGCCAAACCTGGAGAAAACGGAGGAGAAAGTAATAGTTCTGGCGCAGAAGGAGACGATATAATCCTAGATGTTCCTTTGGGGACTGTCGCTAAGGATGTAGAAACTGGAGAGACCCTTTTTGAGATTACCGAGGACGGAGAAACTCAAATTATCGTAGCTGGTGGTCGGGGTGGAAAAGGAAATTCGCATTTTAAATCCTCCACCTTGCAGTCTCCGCACTTTGCCCAACCGGGTGAGGAGGGTAAAAAAGAATGGAAAATACTGGAACTGAAAGTACTGGCCGATGTCGGTTTAGTGGGATTTCCGAATGCCGGAAAATCTACGTTACTTTCGGTGATCACCGCTGCTAAACCAAAAATTGGCGCCTACGCATTTACGACACTCACCCCCAATCTGGGGATCGTTCAGTATCGTGACAACCGCTCTTTTATCATGGCCGATATTCCCGGAATTATCGAAAATGCGCACGAAGGAAAGGGATTGGGTCATCGATTTTTACGACATATCGAACGGAATGCGCTCCTCCTTTTTATGATTCCGGCGGATACCGACAATATTCAAAAAGAGTATGAAATACTGTTGAACGAACTCAAACAATACAACGAGGAGATGCTCGATAAGCCTCGGTTACTCGCCATCACCAAATCTGATTTGATCGACGAGGAGTTGAAAGAGTTGTTATTGCCTACCATCCCCAAGGATATTGATCACCTTTTTATTTCTTCGGTGGCTCAAACTGGTTTGACCGAATTAAAAGATGAAGTGTGGCAACGGTTGACGGCGGACGAGAAATAAGAATATTGACCCGTCTTTTTTAAGGAATGAGTTAATAATAAATTTACGTTTTTGGCTTGATCTTTTTGCCACTAGTCTCGTTAAAAAGCCTCGTGATAGCGCGGCTATGGCAGCCCGACCGTTCCGGTTCCTTCACATGGTTCAGTCATGTTTTTTGCCTTACTAGCAACAAAAATCTCTAACCCAAAATTCTTAATTTATTAATACCTCATTCCTAAGCGCGGTACCTTCCCTATAATTATGAAAGAAAATACCATTCAACAAAAACTTACGACACTCTACGAATCTTGGGCAAAGGAATCAGTGACGAACATTCTCCCACTAACCAGGACAGCTTCTAATCGAAGTTATTTTCGAATTACCAGTGCGACTAAAAAGGCGATTGGTGCATACGGTCCAGACCCGAAAGAAAATACCGCTTTTGTTGCTTTTACCAAACATTTTCATCAAAAAGAATTACCCGTACCGGAATTGTACGCCGAGGATTTGTCACAGCAGATTTATCTGCAGGAAGATTTGGGCGCGACCACTTTATATAGTTTTTTATTACAAAATCAAGGCGATTTTTCGGAGTCCTTACTGGGAATGTACAAAAAAGTACTGGCGAGACTCGGACGTATGCAAGTAGAAGGAACCAAGGATCTGGATTATTCGGTAGCGTATCCTCGACCCGATTTTGACCGTCAATCCATGCAATGGGATTTGAATGGCTTTAAATATTTTTTCTTGAAATTAGCTGGAATTACTTTTGATGAGCAAGCTCTGGAACGTGATTTTGATACCTTAATTGAGTTTCTACTTTCGGCCGATCGAAAATATTTTATGTACCGTGATTTTCAGGCGCGGAATATCATGTTAAAAAAAGGGGAACCTTACTTTATTGACTATCAGGGAGGACGTAGAGGTGCCTTACATTATGATCCGGCGTCTTTATTATTTCAACCAAAAGCTGGAATTCCATTTGCTATTCGGGAAGAATTAGTCGCCCATTATTTAGACGTAATTGCGGAGATGGTCTCGATAGATCGAAAAGAATTTATGGATCACTTTTACGGTTATGTGTTGATTCGTAGAATACAAGCTTTCGGTACTTACGGACAACGCGGTCTGCACGAACGGCGAGCCTATTTTATGAATGGTCTTCCCATTGCACTGCAGGATATCAAGTGGGTGTTGGATAATAAAAAGCTTCCAATTGAAATCCCTGAATTGTTACGAGTGTTGCGTTCCGCAATTGACGATCCCCGATTTCAACCCGCCGGAGCACAACCTAATAACGAATTTTTAACCGTTCGAGTCAATAGCTTTTCTTATAAATTTGAGCACCCGGTAGATCCTTCGGGCAATGGTGGTGGCTTTGTTTTTGACTGTCGGTTTGTCCATAATCCAGGACGTTACGAACCGTATAAAAAACTAACGGGCCGCGATCAACCCGTCATCGACTTTCTAAAAGAGAATAGTAACATGGCGGATTACCTCAATAATATTTATCAGATTGTAGATGAGGCGGTGGAGAATTATATCGAACGTAGTTTTACAAACTTAATGGTCAGCTTCGGTTGTACGGGAGGACAACACCGATCGGTGTACGCGGCGGACATGTTGGCGGCTCATCTGCGACAGAAGTATGGGGTGAAGGTGGTGCTGAGTCATATCCGACAGGAGGAGAAGGGGTGGAAAAATTAATTATTAATTAAAAACTAAACCAGCGCGGGAGCCATCTTGATAATCACTGATTTATAAACCGGCGTATAGCTGCGATGAGCAAAACTATTGATGGGGACCAAGACATTGGCTTCCGGAAAATAAGTAGCGACCGTATTTACGGGAATATCGTATTCAATGATCTGAAAATCTCTGGCGACTCTTCTTTCCTTTTCAAAATAACTAAATAAGTCCACTTTATCTCCTGATTTAAATCCTGCTTTTTCAATATCCGCTTCGTTCATAAAAACGACTCGGCGACCATTTTCGATACCCCGATATCGATCGTTATTACCATAAATGGTGGTGTTAAATTGATCGTGACTACGAATGGTCATCATGATATATTCGTCCTTTTTGACAGTTAGATTCAATACTGGATTCACGGAAAATAGTGCCTTTCCGGTTTCCGTTTCGAAGTTGCCTTCGCGGGCGGCGTTAGGCAAATAGAAGCCTCCGCGATTGCGTACACGTTCGTTAAAATTATCAAATCCGGGAATAGTGGCTTCGATCAGATCACGAATCACGTCGTAATCTGCGGCCAGTGGTTGCCAGTTTGGTTTGGCGTATTTGTCACCTACTACCACATTTGCCAGTTCTGCAATGATGGTGGGTTCGGCTCGCAGGTGTTTGGAAATAGGATCGACTTTACCCCGCGAAGCCTGGACTACACCCGTAGAATTTTCACAACTGATAATCTGGTCTCCGGCGGTAGTAGGAATAATCTCGGTTCGGCCGATGCACGGAAGAATAATAGAGGTTGCACCCGCAATTAAATGATTGCGATTTAGTTTGGTAGAAATCTGTACGGTGAGCTCACATTTTTGGAAAGCGGTCGCCGTAAATTTCGTATCCGGCCCAGCAGAAAGTAAATTTCCACCGAGGCCCATATAAAATTTCACCTTTCCTTCGGCCATCGCCAGGATAGAATCCACGACATGAAATCCATTTTCGGTCGGCGGTTTAAAATCAAAGTTTTTTTCGAGCGCATCGCGCAGTTCCGGCTGGAGTTTTTCCCATACGCCGACGGTACGATCTCCTTGTACGTTGCTATGTCCACGCACGGGACAAGCGCCCGCACCGGGTTTTCCGATACTCCCTTTGAGCAATAAAAGGTTCATGATTTCCCGGATGGTATTGACACTATTTTCGTGTTGGGTGATTCCCATGGCCCAACAGATGATGATCTTTTTATTTTCCTTAATCATCTGAGTAGCTTCTCTAATTTTTTCTTCGCTGATACCAGAGAATTTTACCAGTTCAGCAAAATCTTTTAACCGTAAGTCGTTGATAAATTCTTCGTAGTAACTGGTGTTATTGGCAATGAATTCCTGATCGAAAATAGTTCCGGGTGCCTGATCTTCTTCTTGCAATAACAAGTACATGATCGCTTTCAGAAAAGCTAAATCTCCATTGACGGCCACCGGAATATATAAGTCCATCAGGCTGGTTCCTCGTAAAAATCCTTTTACTTTTTGTGGATTTTTAAACCGTTGCAGACCCGCTTCCTTCAATGGATTAACGCCCATAATTTTTCCACCTTTCTTTTTTGTAATTTCCAGGGCGGACAACATTCTGGGGTGATTGGTTCCGGGATTTTGGCCCATTACGATTATTAGATCTGCAATGTAAAAATCTTCCAGTTTGACCGTTCCTTTACCGATACCGATAGTTTCGGATAGTGCTACTCCCGTGGATTCGTGGCACATGTTGGAGCAATCGGGAAGATTATTAGTACCATACTGTCGGACAAATAATTGATATAAAAAAGCGGCTTCATTACTGGCTTTTCCGGAGGTATAAAAAACTGCTTGATCTGGATTTTCTAAACCGTTTAGATGTTCTGCAATATGTTGATAAGCATCGTCCCAGGTGATGGGTTCGTAATAATCGCTACCCGCTTTGCGGATGACAGGCTCGGTGATACGACCACTTTTACCAATCTTATAATCAGTCCAGGTGGACATTTCCTGAATAGAATATTTTCTAAAAAAATCGGGAGTCACTCTTTTTTCGGTCGCCTCTTCTACGATGGCTTTAACCCCGTTTTCGCAGTATTCTCCGATGGGAGAGCGGTGGTCATCAGGGTCGGGCCAGGCGCAACCCGGGCAGTCGTAGCCTTCCATTTGATTGACAGTAAACAAGGTGATCCCACATTTTTTGGCGGTCATTTCCGCACCTAGGTGTCGTGCGACGGCAGCGAGGGCTGGTGGACCGGCTGCGTAATTTTCTGGCTCAGAAATTTTGATTTCTTCATCGTGTGGAGGAGGTACGGCGTGTAGTTTATCTTTAGGATTGGACATGAAGTTATTTTTGGTGGATTACTTTAGGAATGAGTTAATAATAAATTTACGTTTTTGGCTTGATCTTTTTGCCGCTAGTTTCGTTAAAAAGCCTCGTGATAGCGCGGCTATGGCAGCCCGACCGTTCCGGTTCCTTCACATGGTTCAGTCATGTTTTTTGCCTTACTAGCAACAAAAATCGCTAACCCAAAATTCTTAATTTATTAATACCTCATTCCTTATCTGATTTTTAATTTACTTTTCGAAAAATAATGCGACACCCGCTGGGGTCGATCAAACGCCTCGAATCTCGGCTAACATAATGTGATCCTTCCAGGATCATGAATAGATCGAGGCTAGAATGATTAAAATTGTACCGTAAATTTTCAGCTGGTATTTAGTGTATTGGCAAATAGCTGGCTGTTTTTATACTTATTTGAAATATTTTAAATCGTATAAACAATACGTTTTTTCAGTAAGCTTGTTCAAGTTATAAAAATTTGGGGATTATTTTTTATAATTGTAATAGCAAAATAGATTTTTTAATAAAATACCAGAAATAATGACTGAACCACCTGAATATATGCTTCCTGTTTTATACGGGATAGAAAAGACCATACTGGCACTTTACGAAGAATTTCCCCGAATGATAGATGCCGATGTACTTTGGTGCTGTGAAAAAATGCACGATTATTATAAAAAAACGGCACAGGGAAAAGAGCTGGAAGATCCAGAATCTCCGATTCAACGGAAACAGGACTTGATGGATGAATTGCTCAATACACTGGAAGCGCGGGAAGCGGAAGAGCAGGACAGTAGACTGATTAATAATCCAGATTATCGACAGGGAGAAGTGGTGTATAGTTCACACGCGATGTTGTACGCTGCTGCGATTAAAAGGATCAGAGATTCAGTCCGTTTTTGGAAAAAAGGAGGGAAAACAGGATATTTGAGCTTTATTAAAAGACAGGTTACGTAGAATAGTATCTACATAACCTGACCCAATCTTCCCGCGCCACAATAAACATTATACTGTTCATTTCTTAGAAATCCGATTAGGGTCATCCCGTGTTGCTCGGCCAGTTGAACGGCCAGACTCGAAGGTGCCCCCACGGCAGCCAGCATGGGAATACCTGCAGTCAATGATTTTTGGATGAGTTCAAAACTGGCGCGACCGCTGACTAGAATGAGCGCCTCCGATAAGGGTAGATTATTTTTTAATACCTGTTCGCCAATCAGTTTATCTACGGCGTTGTGTCGTCCGACGTCTTCTCGCCAGCTTAGCAGATTTCCTTTCCAGTCAAATAGTGCCGCCGCGTGTAAGCCGCCCGTTTTATCAAACACCGCCTGGACTTTCCGTAAATTATCGGGTAATCGATGTAGGAGTGCTGCCGAAATTTTTGGAGTCGCCGGAGATAGTTTAGGCATTGATTTTACAGTAATGGCCGCAATGGAAGCTTTGCCACAAACCCCGCAACTGGAAGAGGTGTAGAAATGGCGTTCGAGTTGGTCGAGTTCTACGGCTATGGTATTATGTAAGACAACAACAACCGTATTCTCAAACTGCTCCGGATCGGGAGAATGCGCGTAGGCAATTTTTTGGATGTCTTCACTAGACTGGATAATTCCTTCGGTTAATAAAAAACCTGCGGCCAGATCAAAATCATAGCCGGGCGTCCGCATCGTGACGGCAATACTTTTTCGTTGTCGCTGATCTGCCGAGCCGAATAAAAGCTGAATTTCTAAAGGTTCTTCGATGGCGAGTTGATCAGTTAACGGGACGAATGTTCCGTTTTTATTTTTTAGAATTTTTTGCTGGTAGGTGACGGGATTTTTCATGGGGTAAAATTATGAGGTTTTGATGGTGGTGGGTGAGCTGGGTTGTGCAGGTCGGGCGATTTTGCAGGGCTGTATTGCAATACGGCCCTACAAAACCGGATTACGGGCCCACCAACGCCTCTGCCATCGCCCGATCATTACTTAACCGGGGCGGTTTATTTTGTCCACCCAGTTTACCTCGGGTTTTCATCAAATTTCTAAAACTGTCTTTCGGTAAGGCGACAATTTTCAATGGTTGTAAAACCTTACCCGCAATTAAATCCTGATAATAGATATTTTGTTGGCACATAAAATGATCGATCCTTTGCGCAAAGGCGGTCAGGTCGGCGGGTGGTTTTTCAAACTCAATCAGCCATTCGTGGTAGGGGAGGCCGCCTTCGGGTGGCGTGATTTGTGGTGCGACCGTAAATTCTGTAAAGCGAATATCAGCACTAGCCGTTGCCGCTAAAATCGCTGACTCGACTTCCTTACCAATTACGTGTTCCCCAAAAGCGGAAATAAAGTGTTTGATTCTTCCGGTTACCAAAATACGGTAAGGATTTTTGGAAACAAATTCTACGGTATCTCCAATATTATAACCCCAAAGTCCGGCGTTGGTATTTAAGATAATTGCGTAATTGACACCGAGTTCTACGTTGGCGAGCGATACTCGGGAGGGATTTTTATTAAAAATTTCAGAGGCCGGAATAAACTCAAAAAAGATTCCCGATTTGGTGTTGAGTAATAATCCTTTTTCGTTTTGGTAATCTTGAAAAGCGATAAATCCTTCGGAAGCCGGGTAGGTTTCCAGACTGTCGATTCGTGTGCCTACAAGATTTTCTAGAACGTCGCGGTAAGGTTCAAAATTAACACCGCCGTAAACAAAAATATTGTAATTAGGGAAAATATCTTTAACGTGTTTTTTTCCAGTACGGTCAAGGAGTTGTTCATAGTACATTTGTACCCACGGCGGAATACCGCTGATTAGGCGCATGTCCTGGGTTTGGGTTTCGGCCACAATTTTCTCCAGTTTTTCTTCCCAGCTATCGATACAATTGGTGGCGTAGGAGGGCAATTGACTGGTACGTAGCCAGGCGGGAATTTCATGGTTGACGATGCCGGAAAGTCGTCCGGTCTTGATGCCACCCGTTTCGGTCAATTCCGGGCTACCGGAAAGAAAAATCATTTTACCATCCAGCCAGTTGCCTTTACCAGAGCGAGCGTAATAATTAAAGAGGGCATTGCGGGCCGTCCCGAAATGATTGGGCATACTTTCTTTGGTGAGTGGAATATATTTGGCACCGGAAGTCGTTCCGGAAGTCTTGGCAAAATAGCGGGGTAGGCCGGGCCATAGTACATCGGCTTCCCCTGTTTTTACCCGATCAAAATAAGCGCGCATCCCTTCATAATCTTCAATCGGCACCTTATTTTTAAAATCATCATAGGTCTTTATTTTGGAAAAGTCATGGTCTTTCCCAAAACTAGTATTAGCTGCCATTCTCACCAAATCCTGCATAATCTGTACTTGATCTTGTACCGCTGTTTGTGACCAACCCATGATCTGACGAGCAACTAAATGGGCGAAGGGTTTGACAAGCGTAGATTTAATTTTCAAAACACCTCATTTTTATAATTAAAGTAAATAGTTACGTAGTCAAAAAAAATCCCAACATACGCCAAATTTTTGTTCCTATTTCTCAAAAACACCGTCATAACCAAACGGTAAACACAAATTTAAACAACCAATTCACAAAAACGACACATCATGCAAAGAATTCTATCCCTACTACTTTTCTTTACTATTTTGAGTATTTCCGGTTTGTCTGGACAAGAAGCCAAGGAAGCGACCCATCGTCACCACGTCGAAAAAGGCGATCAGATACTGAGTCTAGGTGTTTCTTTTTTATCCAATCCTTCCGATTTTGCGCTGGATTTATTTACGGGTGGAACCGGATCGGGAGATCCAACGCCCGGTATCAATCTGCATTACGAGTACAGTATTACCAATAATATTAGTCTGGGAGGAATAGTTGGTTACTATCGGGTCAATGCGCAGCAGAATTTGAGTTTGGATGATATCTCTGATTTGCTAGGTGATCCAGATTGCGCTATTCAATGTCTAGTACCTATTGCTGGTATCGGATCAAATTGTAATTGCGATACACCGATCATTAAAGAAAGAGTAAACGTCTTTACTATTGTCGGAAAACTGGTCTATCATCGGCAATTGCCGATTGTCCCCGAGGTAGATTTTTATACCTCCATCACGGCGGGTTATAGTTTTAATCGTCGCAAGACTATTATCGAGCAATTAGGGGATGTTGCGCTGGATGAACTAACGTCCAGTAATGTAAACGTCCCGACTTTTATCTACTATATTTCTGTAGGTGGCCGTTATTTTATTAATGACAACTGGGCGATCTTTGGAGAAGGTGGATTTAGTAATGTGCATCTGGTGCAGGCGGGAGTAACGTATCGGTTTTGAGGGCTATTGGTTATTAGCTATTGGCCAGTTGGCTGCTCTTTAACGCTGGAGTAAATATTGAATGTTGTCGAATCTTCAATTTTCAATAATGATTTTATGGCTGTATGCAGGCAGATAAGTTGAAGTGTAAATTGAAAAACTTAAGATATTAGCTAATAAAAAATCCCCGCATCATTTTCAGATACGGGGATTTTTATATTATGCAAACGCGTATTAATCCGCGATTGAGGAAAGCCAATAGCTAATAGCCGGCCTATAGCCCTAATAACGGTAATATTCTGGCTTAAATGGTCCTTCTTGTTTCACGCCGATATAATCCGCCTGATCTTTAGACAATTCTTCCAGTTCTACACCGATCTTGGACAAGTGTAGACGCGCTACTTTCTCATCCAAGTGCTTGGGAAGCATGTATACTTTATTTTCGTACTTATCGCTATTTTCCCAAAGTTCTAACTGTGCTAGAGACTGGTTAGTAAAAGAGTTAGACATTACGAAAGAAGGGTGACCCGTGGCGCAACCGAGGTTGACCAAACGTCCTTCTGCCAGGACAATGATATCTTTACCGTCAATGGTGTACTTATCCACCTGTGGCTTAATTTCTACTTTGCTATCACCGTGTGTTTTGTTTAACCACGCCATGTCAATTTCGTTATCGAAGTGACCGATATTACAAACGATGGTTTTGTCCTTCATCATCCCGAAATACTTCGCGTTGATGATGTCTTTATTACCGGTAGCAGTAACGACGATGCTGGCTTCTGCCAACGCATTTTCCATTCGCTTTACGGCGAATCCGTCCATGGCTGCTTGTAGCGCACAAATTGGGTCAATTTCTGTAACAATTACTCTTGCTCCAGCACCTGCTAAAGAAGCCGCAGAACCTTTACCTACGTCACCGTAACCAGCCACAACGGCTACTTTACCCGCGATCATAGTATCCGTAGCACGACGAATCGCATCTACACAAGATTCTTTACAACCGTATTTATTATCAAATTTAGATTTGGTAACGGAATCATTTACGTTGATGGCAGGAAGTACCAGGGTTCCGTTTCTTTCTCTTTCGTAAAGACGGTGTACACCGGTAGTTGTTTCTTCGCTCAATCCTTTGATACCTTTTACCAGTTCAGGAAAATCATCAAAAACCATGTTGGTCAAATCACCACCATCGTCCAGAATCATATTCAATGGCTTGTTTCCTTCAAATGCAGTTAGCGTTTGCTCGATACACCAGGAAAATTCTTCTTCCGTCATTCCTTTCCAGGCGTACACGGGAATACCCGCCGCTGCGATGGCTGCGGCTGCGTGATCTTGAGTAGAGAATACGTTACAAGAAGACCAGGTTACTTCCGCACCCATTGCGATTAAAGTCTCGATAAGTACAGCCGTCTGGATAGTCATGTGGAGACAGCCCGCAATTCTGGCACCTTTGAGGGGCTTGGATTCACCGTATTGCTCGCGCAGTGCCATCAATCCGGGCATCTCCGCTTCGGCGAGATCCATTTCTTTACGACCCCAATCGGCCAGGGAGATGTCCTTTACTTTGTAACGGACGCTAGATTCTACATTTTGCATATCTAAATAATTTATATGATTTAATGAATTTTTTATAAAAAGACATGCAAATTTACGAAAAATTGAGGTGATTGGGGGGTAAAGTCTTTTAATAAGCTGTTTTCTTAATAGTTATCCTTTGTTAGAAAATTAATGATCTTGCCAAATTTCAGAATGAAATCTTATGGAAGATTAGAACTTTGTTTTACATAAAAGTTAACTTCTTCAAAGTTTAAATACTAATATGAGATTTCATGCTAAAATATTTTATACGAATGTACAATAATATTCTCCCCTACCCTTCGCCTCTATGTATCAAAAAAATCTTTTTTGACTTGCTTTATTATACAATTGAGGATAAAGCCTATCATAAAAAAGGAAATAATTTGGTTATTTAATGGGCTATTTTACCCTCTAAAGTAAGTTTATATGAAAAGTATATTTTTCACGTTTATTTTCAATATGTTTAATGAATCTAAGAGTCTTGTAATTAGTTAGTTAAGATTATTTAATGCTATTTTTTAATGTAAATACCATGTTCAAAAGTCAAAAAATTGACTTTTTTAGTGTGTTTTTATTTTTTACCTTTAATCTTATTAGGTGTAAAGAAGGTTTCATAATTTTTTGCAACTTTGACATAATTCTGTTTTGAATAAAAATATTTAAGTAATCATTTAAATTAGTTATCATGAAAAACAAGGTAAACGCTAAAACACGACAGCAAATTGCTTCCGAGTTGAATATATCGAGAACAACCCTTTATCGTGTTCTTAAAAGAAAAGGTATGACAATCCCAAAGGGATTAATTTACAAGAATGACCAAGAAAAAATTTACGAAAGTCTAGGTTGTATAAGAATGAAACAAAATGAAACAAAATTATTTTTTTTAAAGTTGATATTAATACTAGTTTTGCTTTTGTAATGCGCATTACACGGTGAGTGCCGAAAAACCGAAATCTTTAAAAGAGTAGGCAAAACTAAAATTAAAATTAAAATGAAAGTTTTTAACATTCGTACATTAGCTTTTTTACTGGGAATGATTCTCTTTTTTTCAGCATGTAACAAAGAAGAGTCAAGTTTAGAAGATGATTCTATAGAATCAAAAATTTCGCAAGGTAGCTCGAATATAGATTTAGAGGTAGAGTCTGAAAGTGGTTTATTGGTCTTTGAGAATTTGGAAGAGTTTACACAGGCAATGGAATATCTTTCTGACTCTGAAGAACGATTTTTTACTGATGATGCTTTTATTGATTGGGAAAGTAATTTGAATTTTTCCTCAATGAGAAGTCATTATCAAAGAATAAGTGATGAATTTGAAAAAATAGACAATAACCTAGATCTAGAAGCGTTTAAATCTCAATTTGGCTCATTCTTAACTGCTGATAATGATCTGAGTTTTCCTATTGACATGGTTTTGGCTTCAATTATCGACTTAGATGGAAGAGTTGTTATAAATAATACACTGCACTGTTTTACAGGTAAACATCAAATAATAATAATGGATAAGAGTAATGAAAAATTAAACTTAGCCTTATCTAATTTAACAACAAACGAAGAGGAAGGAATTTTTGTTTTAGACCTTAAGCCTGAGCAAGCAATTGAAAGAGGTAATTGTGGAAAGATAAGACAATGTGCAGGAAGTAATGGAAGTAAAAGAGTCAATGGAAAATGGGAACTTCAATTTTATGCTTCTCCATTATATAATTATGGTCTCGGTTTCCCATATGCATGGCAGTATACTATTGATTATTATTGCGAAATGAAGTCAGAAAGAAAAAAGTGGATTGGATGGGGTAAGAATCACGGTGATGATATACAGTGGGGTACTGGTTACGGCGTTATGTCAGGAATTGGATCCATTACTCATGGAACTGGCTGGACGCAAAATTCATGGAAGATCACTTATTTTAAGCGATTATTTCCAATACAAACAACACCCTCTTTTTCTTCATTACCTAGTGTATTTTATCAATTCTCTTATAATAATACTACTTTAAATAATTTGAATAGTAGTGGTGCTAATTGTGAAGATGATTGTTTCTAGTTAAATGGAATTAGAGTTTTTTAATAGATAGACAAAGTATCTACTTCTTTTACTAAAAGAGGTAGATACTTTTTTACAGAATTCTATTTTATATCATGAATTTTATTTTTGCAAAAA
>Ga0209187_1001352_pt1 | contig 29061 bp, 17 predicted proteins | sample BantaG_FD_187430 | JGI IMG/M metagenome (GOLD analysis project Ga0209187, IMG submission 187430) | Marine algal microbial communities from Bantry Bay, Ireland - BantryBay_4 metaG (SPAdes) (version 2) | ecosystem: Host-associated > Algae > Red algae > Unclassified | place: Bantry Bay, Ireland...
GCTCTAATCCGAATTCTATGGCTATCCACCTTTGAGCTTCTACGTAACTTTTAAATCCAACTTCACTGTCATTTACTCTCTGCGCTAATGCAGCATCTACTTCATCTGGTATGAGATAAGAATTCCTATTTCGCTTTTCTGGAAGTAATAAAGCTTTTAAGCCTCCAGACATATATGATGAAATCCATCTTTCTAATGTTCTAAGCGAAATTCCCAAATGACTACTGAGTAAATCCCTACTTTCATAAGTATTTTCTTGTATGTGAATAAATGCTTGTAATCGAGCTCTGTTCTTATTTAGCCTTTGACGTTTAAAAATCTTTCGTAGCTCTTTTTGACTTTCCTTAATTTTTAATTTTGATATTCTTGCCATCCCCTAAGATACAAATAATTACCGACATTTGAAAATTAAATTGGTATAAGAACTCTAAGTCTATTATAAAATTTTGTATTGAAAAAATAGAAAAGGATAATATAGAGAAGTTATTTTTGGAGGAAGATTTAAAAAGTGATCTCACACAAGTAGAAATTATTAAGCTAGCTTTTTTAATTATTAAAATTTTTATCCAAATGAAAAGATATATAAAGGTAGCTCAGTTGGATGAGCACCTAGAACACCTTAGCAACAATACTTTTGCTGAGAACTTCATGCGAAATAGAGGTTTTAATTACAGGACATTTACGAGCAGATCAGTGGCAATAGAATGGTTAGAAGAAAGCTGATCTATAGATGTTTTTTCTTGAATATACCAAACAATTCATTATCCTTCCTAGGCTTTATAGAGTTATAAGCTGTCTCAAAACTTATCATGTCAAAATAAGGGTCTAGATAAGATAAGTATATGTTTTTATCTCCACCAAAAGGCCTTTTGCCTGACTTTTCTAATGGAAGCTTAAACCAAACTCCTACTAACTTCCCCTCTGCCGATAAAAGGTTTTTCATTTTCTTTGCGTAAGCTTTTCTCAGTTTGTCTGTAGGGTAAAAAGAGCAAAAGAAGGTTTGTTCTAAAATCAAATCATACTTATCTTCATGGGTAAAAAAATCTCCATGAATAAGATGTAAATAGGGGCTATGTTCCATTCTAGACTCTATGTTTTGTAGAGGTAGTATCGAGATATCTAGCACATATACACTAGTAAAGCCCTTACTAATTAAATATTCGGCTTCATAGCCGTTACCTGCTCCCGGAATTAGTATTTTGATATTTTTGTCTTCTAACTGATCTATATATTCTGTGAGAGGAGGCGAAGCATAGCCTATATCCCAGCCTGTATTTCTAAGAGTATATCTATCTGTCCAATATTGTTCTTCTGAGATATTTTCCATCCTAATTTCTGTTAAGAAGATACTTTACGAATACTTATATTTGATAATTAGTGTTTGCTTAGTCTATATCGTTAAAGCCTTTGCTCAAAATTAATATTAAAATATGAAAGATAAGATAGGGAATTATTGGACTATGTAAAATTGCCAATAAATTTGCATCAGTTGTTCTCTAGTGGAAAATGCTCTTCATGCAGCAATGCCCTAGTTTCTATTTTAGATCTATCGAGAAAGTAAATAGAACTAATTTATCCATGAGAAACATAATTCTATTTAAGAACTTCTAGTTTATTTTCTTTGGAGATATTCATTGTTGGCGTCTCCGAAAAAGACTCTACTATTCCGGTGAAACATACTTTCTGATTCAAGAGTGTTTTTTTAGGATCATAAGAAAAGTTGATCAGATCATACTTTCTTATAAATACTGAAAATACTTGATTTGGAAATTGCTTATCAATGTTCATCCATAAATGACCTTTTTTACTATATCGATTACTGACGACTGTTCCACAAACTTTCTGACTAGCATTAGATTTTGTGTAGCTATCTACCGTGATGGTATTGATGGCATTTTTAGGTAGGTCGATCAGAGGCAACACATCACCAGATTTAATTTCTGGCAGCCAGTTTTCTAGGTTTATATTCTTTTCTATAGTTTTTTGAGTGGTAGGGTCTAGTAAGCTGAAGAAGTCATATCCGGTCTCTTCTTCTACGAAGTCGATGGACCTAGCATAGATCTCTAGAGATTGATATGTTGTACTATTAGGTATTATAAAACCTATTCCTTCTTTATTTTTCAAATCCAGAATAACTTTATAGTATCGTTCAGGGATAGTGAGTTTATTTATACTTCGTTCCTGTACAGGAAGATCATCACTTAGGATAGGTCCCGTTATAACATATAACTCAGCATCTTTATTTTTATAGATATACCCTCTAAGTGTATTTTCTAGATCTGCCCAGATCTCTCTATTTAGTTCAGGTAGTTGAGGTGACATATTAGAGTAATAGTAAGATTCTGATAATGCTTTAGCAGACCATCTGAAATCAGCAGAAGGAGCAAGATGTCCACGATCATAGCCATAACCATCATAGTTTACTTTTCCATCGTCGAGGGTGTCTGTGGTGAAGTAATCTTCTTGTACAGCAGTTCCAGATTTAATGAGTGGATCCTCTCTGAAGTCATTTGTTCGGAAGACTACACCATCGATAACATCGGGGAGTATAATATGTGCTACCCAGTTAGCTTGTTCCTGATTTTCGTTATAGCTGAGTATCATTGCAGCATGTTCAACGTAGTTATCCGAAGGTAGAGCTATGGCCTTCAGATCCCTTATAATTCTATTTAATTTTAGTTCTTCTAGTGCCTCAGACAAATCTGCTATTTGTTGGTAAAGCTTCTCTATAGATTCGAGTTTCTGAGATATTTTTATGTCAATGTTTTGCGCAGACACAGAAATAGAGAGAAGAAGTATAAATATAAGGCTATAGACAAATTTCATGTTCATAATTGTCTAGCTAAGGTAGCCATTTGAGCAATATAAATAGGAACTAGGTTGGCGAAAGTTTAAACATCTAGGATGCAAGCGACTCTATAGTAGTATGCTGAAACCTTGATTCTAACCAGATAACGAAGTCTAGATACAAGAAGGTTCTTTTTTCATATCTATTATTTTCAGATTTTCTAAACAGCTGTATATAGGTATGAATAATTTTCTTCCTGTCAAGTAAGGGAGCTTTGAGCATTTTTATAAAGAATTCTAGGAATAGAAGTTGGACACTGTTATTGATTTTATTTTTCTCGAAAAACCTTTTGTACTTCTTTATTAAAGATGGTAGAATGATGGTATTATCTAGTTCGTAATGGACCATCAGAAACATGAGTCTAGCATATGCTTGTATATCTAGCCTTAGTGTTTTGTTAGTCATATTTGTTATTTCCTGAAGATATTTAGCTGAGCTGGAAGGGTTTCCACTAGCGAGATATATCCAAGCTATCTTAAAATAAAATACCATTACCTTATGCTCATCTAGAAAACTCTTATATCGTTGTAGACGAACTAAAGTTTTTTTAATGTCGTCATGGGCCTTAGTATAATCACCTCTAAGAATATGCAGGTTTAGTCTTGCTGAATGCACATATAGGAAGGAAATAATCTTCGTGTTTTGATTAAACTTTGCATAATTCAGTTTTCTGAATTGTTCTATTTCAGCGTAATGTTCAAGGTAGTTTTCTTTTTCTTTTTTGTTAAATAGGCTTGTCAATAAATAGTGATATGCTCTAAAATATAAATTTACATCTCTAGCTTGCAAATCTGTATTGTTTTCATACATGTTGACCCACTTAAGCGCATACTTACTGCACTTAGTAAAATCATTGAGGATGTAATAATACCATACATAAGACTGGTATAAGTAGATACGCTCTATCTTATCCAGCGCATTTTCTTTTACATCTGGTAAGTTAGCTACAAAAAAATCTTTTACTTCAGTCTCTTCTTCCTTATTACGGACATGCCCTTTTTCTATGTAGAATTTGTGGAGAGCAATCTTTAAGTTACTCAGCTTAACAGTCGATAATAGCGTTGCAGCTTTGTCTGCAGCCTCTTCCAGCAGATTATTTATTGGTTTTAACTTACTTCTTGTGATATGCCGTGAATGTATCATCTTTTCTATTTCTATAATATTCAGAATAGAGAGATCACGGTGATGTTGCTTGGCAAACTTTTTTGCTTTCTCTAAGATTTTCAACGCTTGCATATATAGACCTTTGCCATAAAGGATATAGGCAAAATCTATCATTTCACTCAATCTGATATTGGACTTTTTATTTTTATTGACAAGTCTTAGACTAGTAAGTATTTGTTCGTAGAGATGCCGTTTTACATTGGCATAGTTTGTAGCGTTAATGTTTCCTAGCTGTCGTTTGATTTCGACTTCATCCAACTTCTTTTGCTTGTCATATAGATCAAACAATTGCATGTATAACAGTTGCTGGCTTTCATGAATGCGCTCTGCGTAAAGTCTGAAAGACTTTTTTTCACTCTTGCTAAGTGATTTAACAAGGGAGAATAGAGATTCAGATTTAGCTATAGACATAAGTTATTTTAGGATGTAAAACATTATAGATCAGTAGTTTATGTTTTTTTATTGAAGATTAGCTATAACAATCAGTGATAAATATAGATAGAAAAAGAAAGAAGGATACGATAGTTTTAGAAAAAATACTGATTTATCCACTATGAAGAAAATAGAAGCAATTGTGAGAGCCTCCAAATTTGAAGAAGTGAAAAATGCTTTAAGAGATAGTGAAATTAACTTTTTTACCTTTTATGAAGTTAAGGGTTACGGTCACGAAAAAGGTGATCATATTTCTTACAGAGGTGCCGTCTATGATGTAGGGTATATAGCCAGAATAAAGTTAGAAATTATTGTCAGTGATACATTCGAGGAAACGGCAATAAAGGTAATTACCGAAGCAGCTAAGTCAGGAGAAAAAGGAGATGGTCTTATTCTAGTATCTGAGCTTAGTAATCTGATCAATATAAGAACGGGCTCTTCAGGAAGTGAAGCGATAAATAACTAGAAAGCGTGTTACTAATTTTTAAATAATAGAAGAGAATGAGTTTAGACGATCCTGTAAGTGTAGCAAACGAAGCTTTAGCTATAGCAAATCAGAATAAGTTCATGATTAATAATCTTTGGATCTTGATTGCTACAGCTTTGGTTTTTGTAATGCATTTAGGTTTTGCAGCATTGGAATCTGGTTTTGTACAAAGAAAAAATGTTGTCAATATATTATTTAAGAATGTAATGATAATTTGTATCGGACTACTCAGTTATTATATAATAGGATTTAACCTTATGTATCCTGGATCTAATGCTGGAGGCTATTTTGTTTTCCCCGAGTTCTTAGTCAGTGCTAACTCTGAAGATCTTACGGCGGCATACGGAAACTATACTATCTGGACAGATTTTATTTTTCAAGGAATGTTTGCTGCTACCTGTTGCACGATCGTGTCTGGTGCTGTGGCGGAAAGAATAAAGCTGTTGCCATTTATTTTATTTTGCTGCTTATTTGTTTCAATATCATATCCTATCACTGGATTCTGGAAGTGGGGTGCTGGTTGGTTAGATGCAAGAGGGTTTTACGATTTTGCGGGGTCTACCTTAGTACATTCTGTAGGTGGATGGGGAGCTCTGGCGGGGATTATTCTACTAGGTCCCAGGAAAGGGAAATTTACAACTGCAGGGATTAAGCCCATACCAGGACATAGTATGCCATTAGCTGCGGTAGGTGTCTTTCTATTATGGTTCGGTTGGTTTGGTTTTAACGGAGGATCTGTATTATCTGCTGACCCAGGTTTAGTATCTAAGGTTTTCGTAACAACTTCCTTAGCTGCTGCGGCAGGTGGTCTAGGAGCTATTATAATTTCTATATTGATTTACAAATCTTTTGATTTGTCGATGGCGCTAAATGGAATCCTTGGGGGACTTGTAGGAATAACTGCTAGTGCAGATAGCGTATCAGCGATAAGTTCGATTATGATAGGATTGATTGCTGGACTTATTATACCTCTTTCCATTTCTGCCTTTGATAAGATGAAACTAGATGATCCAGTAGGAGCAACATCGGTGCATTTAGTTTGTGGTATATGGGGAACAATAGCTGTTGCAATATTTGGAGAATATGAGAAAGGAATAGGTGAGTGGTCAGACCAGTTGATAGGTATTGCGGCGGTGGGCTTATTTACTTTTTCATTTGCATTTATTATTTTCTATTTACTAAAATTAAGCATGGGGATAAGAGTATCTGAACAAGAAGAAAGAAAAGGTCTCGATATAGAAGAACATAATTTTATAGCGTACTCATAAGATCAATAATAGTATTTTTTAAAAATAGTGAGGCATCTGGGGTAAAGACCTCAGGTGTTTTATCTGCGAATGTAAATACTTACTTATGATACGCTGACATGAAATAGATAAGCATACGATCGATGACGAATACATTAATCTCGAAGTGTAAAATAAAAGAATGAAAGAAGAGCTAGACATAAGAATATCCAAAGTAATTTCCGGTAAGCCAGAATTGGGTTTATATACACCCCAGTTAGAAAAAGATTCTTGTGGAGTAGGCCTTATTGCTAAGGTAACTAACGAAGCCAGCCACTGGGTTCTAGAGTCAGCTCTGACGATGCTCGAAAACATGGAACATAGAGGTGCTTGTGGATTTGAAGAAAATACAGGAGATGGCGCAGGAATTCTTACTCAATTACCTCACTATCTATTTGACAAATTACTGAATGCTTCTGATGCAAATCTACCAGAAAGAGGTAAATATGGGGTGGGTATGATATTCTTTCCTAGGGACATAGTTAAGCGCCTCCAGTGTGAAGCCATCATCCAGAAATATGCATACCGATATGATTTCAAAATATTCTTTGACAGATTAGTACCTACTAGTAATGCTGCGCTGGGATCAAGTGCTATCAGTACAGAGCCGGTAATCAAACAATATTTCTTCAAGAACACTAGTTTTTCTACCAAGCCGCTAGAAAAGCGTTTCTATCTATTACGCAGCGCAATAATGAAGAAAGTATATGCTTCTCATCCTGAACTAAGAGATGATTTTTATATCGCTTCCTTATCTTCTAGAACCATCGTTTATAAAGGCATGCTGACTGCACATCAGCTCAGACATTATTATAGTGACCTCACGAACGAGGACTATACAACTGCGGTATCTATCGTGCATAGTAGATTTTCAACAAATACAATACCTAAGTGGAAACTTGCGCAGCCCTTCAGATGTATAGCGCATAATGGCGAGATTAATACCATCCAAGGTAATATGAACTGGTGGAATGCACGTGAAAAATATATCAAAAAAGTAGCTAAAAAACACAAGTCACTTACTAAGGTATTCCCTGTATGTGATCCATATATTTCTGATTCAGGAAATTTTGATAATGTAGTTGATTTCTTGATGCAGACGAGTCGTTCTATTCCGCATTCTATGATGATAATGATTCCAGAAGCTTGGCAAAATGATGATACCATGGATGCTCATAAAAAAGCTTTCTACCAATATCATGATGCGGTAATGGAGCCTTGGGATGGGCCAGCTTCTATTTGTTTTACAGACGGTGTACTAGTAGGTGCAACGCTAGATAGAAATGGTTTGCGTCCATCCAGATATATGATCACCTCAGATGATCTACTCATCCTTGGAAGTGAGACTGGTTGCTTAGAGTTAGATCCCGCTAAGATTATTGCTAAGGGGAGATTAGAGCCAGGAAAAATACTACTCGCTGACTTAGATGAGCAGAGAATTATATCAGATGAAGAAATTAAGAGAACTATATCTCAAAGGAAACCTTATCAGACCTGGTTGTCTAGCTATGCAGAAAGTCTAGAAAATCTGAAACATTCAGCGCAATTTATTAAACCTAAAGCTTCCCTGATAGAGAGACAACTTTCTGCTGGGATGAGTAAGGAAGATGAGAAACTTATTCTTAATTCTATGGTTCAGAAATCTAAAGAACCATTGGGTTCTATGGGCGCGGATATTCCTTTGGCAATACTCTCTACGATACCCCAACATCTAGCTAATTATTTTAAACAACAATTCGCACAAGTAACAAATCCACCACTAGATTCCATTAGAGAAAAATTTTACATGAGTCTTTCTACAGTGATAGGAGGAGGATCTAAAATACTAAATATAGGGCCTAGAGAGGCAAATGTTATAAGGTGTGATAGCCCTATATTAGATCTACAATCCCTGTCAAATCTAATGTCGATCGATGATGAAAATTTCAGATCGTGCATGCAAGATGTATGTTATCATAAGAGCGAATCATTACAAGAAGTTTTAGACGAAATAGGTACAGAGGTATTACAAAAAATAGAGGAGGGGTATAAGATTATTTGCCTTAGTGATGTGTCTTTAGATAAAGATAAAGTATCCATTCCTTCCTTGATGATTACTGGTGCCTTGCACCATAGGTTAGTAAAAAAAGGACTAAGAAAAGAAGTTACTTTAGTTGTAAAAATGAATGATATATGGGAGACTCATCATGCTGCTGTATTACTATCCTACGGTGCTGATCTGATCTGTCCATATCTAGCAGAGGACGCAGCAGAAAGTATAAGTATAGAGCAAGGTATTGAGATTGCAGATGGGTGGTCTCGTTATAAAAGTGCACTAGAAAAAGGAATTCTTAAGATTATGTCAAAGTTAGGCGTTTCTACATTGGCCTCTTACAAAGGTGCTCAAACTTTCGAAGCTCTAGGTATAGGATCTGAGGTGGTTGCTAAGTGTTTTACAGGTACTATAACTCGTATAGGTGGCATGAGTTTTACACAACTTCAAAGAGAGCAGGAGGAAAAACATCGGCAAGCATTTACTCATATTCAGGATTCATTGCCGCTTCAGGGTATATTCCAATGGCGCAAAAAAGGAGAGTACCATCTATTTAATCCTACAACCATACATCTTTTACAGCACTCTACTAGACAAGGTGATTACAAGATATATAAAGCGTATGCCAATGCACTGGATAAATTAGAAACGAACGCTAGCACACTAAGAAGTTTTCTTAGATTTAAGAGCACAAAATCTATTCCTCTAGATGAGGTGGAAAGCTCAGCATCTATAATGAAAAGGTTTGCTACAGGTGCCATGTCTTTTGGGTCTATAAGCTGGGAAGCGCACACCACCTTAGCCAAAGCTATGAATCGTATCGGTGCTAAAAGTAATAGTGGTGAAGGAGGGGAAGATCCTGAACGATATATTACAGGTGACCCGAAAAGCAATATGAACTCTGCGATTAAGCAGATCGCTTCCGGTAGGTTCGGTGTAAACCTAGAGTATCTTAATCAGGCGAAAGAATTACAGATAAAAATTGCTCAAGGGGCAAAACCAGGGGAAGGTGGTCAGCTGCCTGGACATAAGGTAGATAATCATATTGCTAAGGTAAGGAATTCTACACCAGGGGTAGGGCTAATTTCTCCACCACCCCATCATGATATCTATTCTATAGAAGATCTAGCTCAGCTTATTTTTGATTTGAAAAATGTAAATAAAGAAGCAAGAATAAGTGTGAAACTGGTATCTAAATCAGGTGTGGGAGTTATTGCTTCTGGTGTGACAAAAGCATTTGCAGATCATATACTTATCTCTGGTTATGATGGTGGTACCGGAGCATCTCCCTTGAGTTCTATTAGACATGCGGGTTTGCCGTGGGAGTTAGGACTGTCAGAGACACATCAGACACTTATGAAAAATGGTCTTAGAGATCGTGTTTGTCTCCAGACTGATGGTCAGTTAAGAACAGGAAGAGATCTTGCTATTGCTAGTTTACTAGGAGCAGAAGAATGGGGGATAGCTACAGCAGCACTAGTTGTGGAGGGTTGTATCTTGATGCGTAAGTGTCATCTGAACACCTGCCCTGTGGGCATCGCGACTCAAAACCCGAGACTAAGAGAAAAATTTGCTGGAAAGGTAGAGCACTTAGTTAATTATTTTCGATTTTTAGCTGAGCATCTAAGAGAAATTATGGCGGAGCTAGGCATAAGAAAAGTTAACGATCTTATAGGCAGAACGGATCTCTTAGAAATTGTCAATAGTAATAAACATTGGAAAACAGAGCATCTAGACCTTTCTGCTCTTTTAGTCCAGCAAGAAAATAAATACAATAATGCTTTCTATTGTAAGAATAAGCAATCCCATCAGATAGAAAAATTATTAGATCACCAGCTGATAAAAAGATCAGAGAACGCTCTCAGATATAATAAAAGCTATGCTAGTGTTTTTCCTATCAAAAATACGGATAGAGTAGTAGGAACGATGCTCTCACATACGATATGTAAAAAATATGGAGCTAAGGGACTTCCCACAGATACCTTGACATTCAAGTTTGTAGGATCTGCAGGTCAGAGTTTTGGAGCTTTCGGAGCCCCGGGGATTTCTCTACATATAGAAGGGGATGCCAATGATTATTTCGGTAAAGGGCTAAGTGGAGCGAAGCTTTCTGTTCGTCCAGATAAGAATGCTGGGTTCTCAGCGTCAGAGCATGTTATCATAGGTAATGTAGCATTATATGGTGCCACTTCGGGAGAGGCTTACATAGACGGACATGCAGGTGATAGGTTCTGTGTTAGAAATAGCGGAGCTAAAGTAGTCGTAGAGAGTATCGGTGCTAATGGATGTGAGTATATGACCGGAGGCAGAGTTGTTATACTTGGGAGCATAGGTAAAAATTTTGCTGCAGGAATGAGTGGTGGTATAAGTTATTTGTACAAGCCTAGCTTTATAGATCTAAATAAAATAAATAAGACGATGATCTATATAGAGAAACCTTCAGAACAAGATGTAGAAGAAATAAGATCGATGCTGAGAAACCATGTAAACAATACAGGCAGTAGTACGGCTATGGATATATTAAGAAATTGGGAAAGCAAAAAATTAAAGTTTCAAAAAGTCATCCCTATAGAATATAAAAAAGTGATCGAACACCTAGGTAAAGAAAATCTAACACTGAAAAAAGCAATCTGATTATGGCTGATGAAATACGTTTTTTAGAAACGGAGAGAGCGCTTCCTCAGAAGGAATCTCCGACTGATAGAGTACAGCATTATAAGGAGTTTTACAAGTCGGCGGAAGACGGGTTAGAAGTAGAACAAGCCTCCAGATGCATGGATTGCGGTGTACCTTTTTGCCATAGTGCTTGTCCACTCGGAAATCTAATACCTGACTTCAATGAGGCAGTCTATAACAATGACTGGAGGTCGGCATATACGATACTTTCTGAGACGAATAATTTCCCTGAATTCACTGGAAGGATATGCCCTGCACCATGTGAGTCATCCTGTGTGCTGGGGATCAATGAAGACGCAGTCACTATAGAGTTTATAGAAAAATCCATTATCGAAAAAGCCTTTAAGTCTGGGTGGGTAAAACCACAAGTTTCAGCTGTAAAGACTGGAAAAAAAATTGCTATTATAGGCTCGGGACCTGCGGGCTTAGCCTGTGCAGATCAGCTCAACAAAAAAGGACACGACATAAGTGTTTTTGAAAAAAATGATAAACCAGGTGGTTTACTACGATACGGTATTCCTGATTTTAAGTTAGAGAAAAATATCGTTGATAGACGCATCGACCTTCTAGAGAAAGAAGGAATAGAATTTTTTCTGAATAAAAATATAGGAGTAGATGTAAATGTCACGGATGTTGTGGCACAATATGAGGCAGTAGTATTATGTGGTGGCGCGGAACAACCTAGAGATCTAGACATAGAAGGAAGATCATTGAAAGGTATACATTTCGCTATGGACTATCTGGAACAATGTAATCGTAGAGTAGCAGGAAAAACCATTGACATAGAAAAAGAAATAATTGTAAAAAGAAAGAATATCGTTGTTATAGGAGGTGGTGATACTGGCTCAGATTGTATAGGTAATTCTAATAGATTAGGAGCTGAAACAATTACACAGATAGAATTATTAGCAAAGCCGCCTAGTGATAGAACGGCTGAAAATCCATGGCCTTTGTGGCCTATGACTTTAAAAAATTCATCATCACATGAAGAAGGTTGTGAGAGAAGCTGGTCTATTCTTACTAAGCGATTTGTCTCAGACGATGGCGTGAATCTTTCTGGCATAGAAACGGTCAAAGTCTCCTGGGAGAAAGATATTGAAGGGAAATATAAAATGCAAGAAATTGAAGGAACCAGCGGAATTATACCTTGCGATATAGTTTTTCTAGCTGTCGGATTTTTACATCCACTGAAGGAAGGTTTGCTCAGTCAGCTGGCATTAGAACTAGATAATAGAGGAAATGTTCTTACTACAGATTATAAGTCTAGCGCAGAAAAAATTTTTAGTGCAGGAGATATGAGACGAGGACAATCCTTAGTAGTATGGGCTATTGCAGAGGGAAGAGCGTGCGCTGAGGTAGTGGATGCTTTTCTTAATCAAGAAATAACTTGATCACGTAGTTGTTTCCTCTAATCCCTTAATAACCAGTCTATTGATTTCTATATAGAATCATGGAAAAGCTGATTATTACTTCTCATGTGGTATTTACAGAGTTTATCTATATTTTTAGATAATTCTAATAAACTTCTGTAAATCTGTTTACAAAAACTATTTTCGCATGAGAATTTTAATCTTACTTACTTTCCTTATGATTTCTTATGATAACGAAGCGCAGCTAGATCTGCAGTACCAGTCGCCACATCAGGATATTATGGTCCTAGCCGATGCCTCACCGGCACCAGCTATAAGACTCAATACTGCTGGAACCAGCGCAGTACTTATGTATAGAAGTTCTTTTAAAAGTATACAAGAATTATCTGAAACAGAATTGAGATTAGCAGGACTTAGGATTAACCCTGTAACAAATATATCTAGTCGGGCGAGGTATATGTTTGACATGAAGATATTAGATGTCAAAAGCTCCACAACTAAGAATGTAGAAGGATTGCCAGAAGATGCAAGAATGACTAATTTTTCCTGGTCTCCGAAGCAAGATTTCATGGCCTTCACGAATACGACATCGTCGGGTGTAGGGCTTTGGATACTGGATATGCAAACTGCTATCGCTAAAAAACTTACGGATCCTGTCCTGAATGCAAATATGGGGGATGCAATCAACTGGCTGAAGAATGAAGAAGCTATTCTTTTTACGAAGTTGCCATCCAACAGAAAAGCACTTGTGGATTCTAAAACTTCAGTTCCAGCAGGTCCCACGATTTCTATCAATGATGATGGAAAAAAAGCGCAAAACCGAACCTACCAAGACTTGCTTAAAAGTCCTATAGATGAGGCTAATTTTATGACGCTAGCCCATTCAGAAATATGGAAGGTTACCTTAGATGGTATCCAATCTAAATGGATGGATGCTCAGATGTATGCTGATATAAGTCTTTCTCCTGATGGTAAGTATGTGATGGTAGAATCGGTAAAGGAACCGTTCTCATATCTTGTTCCTTACTATAGATTTCCTAGCACGATAGCCATACACGGTATCGATGGCAAGTTAGTTTATAATTTTCTGGAAGTGCCTCTCATAGAAGATCTGCCTAAAGGCTTTATGTCTGTGAGGAAAGGACCTAGATCTATAAAATGGCGAGATGATAAGCCCGCTAGTTTGTACTGGGCGGAGGCTCTGGACGGAGGTGACCCGGCTAAGGAAGTTACTTATAGAGATGCCGTCTATCATCAAGCAGTACCGTTTACGGATAAGAAAGTGAAATTGTTGGAAACGAAAGAAAGATACAGCGGAATAGAATGGGGTACAGATCAACTGGCTATATGTTATGACTACTGGTGGAACACTAGAAATATTAGAACTACGATTTTTGATCCTTCAGATAGTAAGAAAGAGACCATACTATATAACGAAAGAAATTACCAAGACAACTATAGTGACCCTGGAAGTTTTGTGTCACATAAGAACGCATATGGCAGATACGTGCTTACACATCTTAATGATGAACTCTTTCTACTAGGTGATGGATATTCTGATGCGGGGAAGCATCCTTTTGTAGATAAGTATAATTACAAGACGAAAGAAACAACACGAATCTATCAGAATGATCAGGATGATAAATTAGAATCTTTGGTTATGGCGATGGATATGGCTGAGGGAATAGTGCTAACGAGAATAGAGTCTAAGAATGAGTACCCTAATTATTTTTTTAGAAATGTAAATACCGGTGTACTTACACGTGTTACGAATAACGAAAATCCATTCGAGGCTATCCAAGATGTACATAAGGAAGTTATAGAATATACAAGACCTGATGGGGTAGACCTGAATGCGACGCTGTACCTTCCTGTAGGTTACGACAAGAAGAAGAAGGAAAAAATGCCTATGCTGATGTGGGCTTATCCTCGAGAATTTAAAGACAAGTCTAGTGCAGGTCAGGTTACTTCCTCTCCTAATGAATTTACTTATCCGTGGTATGGATCTCCATTATTCTGGGTGAACAGAGGTTATGTTGTTCTAGATGATGCTGCTTTCCCTATCGTAGGGGAAGGCAAGGATGAACCTAATGATTCGTTCAGAGAGCAGCTTGTCGCTAATGCTAAGGCAGCCATAGATGCTGTAGATGCCATGGGCTTTATAGATAGAGAAAGGGTAGCTGTAGGAGGTCATTCTTATGGTGCATTTATGACCGCTAATTTACTCAGTCATTCTAATCTTTTTGCTGCGGGCATAGCTAGGTCAGGAGCTTATAATAGAACACTTACTCCGTTCGGGTTTCAGTCAGAGGAACGGAATTATTGGGAAGCTCCCGATGTCTATAATAGTATGTCTCCCTTTATGCATGCAGAGAAAATGCAGACCCCGCTGTTGCTGGTTCACGGAGAAGCAGACAATAATTCAGGAACGTATCCGATGCAAAGCGAGCGTTATTTTAATGCATTAAAAGGTCTAGGCGCAACGGTTAGATTAGTAATGTTACCAAAAGAAAGCCATGCTTATGTTGCTAGGGAATCGATCCTGCACATGTTGTGGGAACAAGATGAATGGTTAGAGAAATATGTCAAAAATAAGGGTAAGAAAATGGGGAAACCTTAGTTGGTCTCTGATTTTTTTGATTGTACTGCAGTTCGATTGTTACTTTAAGTCTTCCACTCACTTTTTAGAATAGCATAGATTTCAGCATCTAATATTTCCATTCTTATATACGTATTCTCTCATAGTTCCTTCATGCGTAAAATTTATTTTCTCTATTGCTCTTTTACATTTGTTATTTTTACTTACTACGTAACCCTCTATTCTATTTATACCATTTCTATTTTTAGATGACGGACAAGGATTTAGAATTGTTCAAAATGGATCAAGGCAAAAAACGTAGGCGAACCCTTAGGTTCGGCGAGGCTTTTTAACGAAGGAACATGAAGAACAAAATAAATAATTACCGTCATTCTAAATTAGAATTGGTATTAGTTAGCGATAGGAGTGTACACCTATCTGATCGAGTATGTAGAAAATAATGAGCAAAAAAAATCAGCAGGTAGCATTACCATGATAAGGTGATCTTAAAAATTATATACCTATATAAGCACTATATCTAAAGATTGCGCTAGGGATAGAAGCGGTATAGATAGTGGTATAGAAGCTATAAAGCAAGAAGGGGAGACGGCTGACGAAGGAAGACTAAAACCGACTATGCTGCATGCTGCTATAATGCTAATCTGTAGTAGCGGATAGCCCGCAGATGGATTTCCTGATGGAGCATAGCGAAGGATTAAAATCTATCTGAGCGCCCAAAATATAAATCAAAAATTATTATAAATGACCATTGATTTTTTCTACACTCATCTTAGCATCTCCGTACAGCATCCTTGTGTTTTCTTTGAAGAAAAGGGGGTTCTGGACACCAGCATAACCCGTAGCCATGGATCTCTTCATGACGATTACCTGCTTAGCATTCCAGACCTCTAGAACGGGCATGCCATAGATAGGACTATTTTCATCATCGAGCGCACCAGGATTTACGATGTCATTAGCACCGATAACTAGAACTATATCTGTCTGAGGTAGGTCATCATTTATCTCGTCCATTTCCAGAACTATGTCGTAGGATACATTTGCCTCGGCTAGTAAAACATTCATATGTCCAGGTAATCTGCCTGCCACTGGGTGGATACCGAATCTCACTTCTTTTCCATCTGACTTAAGTTTTTCTACCATGCTGTTTACCGGATATTGTGCCTTAGCTACAGCCATCCCATATCCAGGAACGATGACTACAGATTTAGCTTTACTAAGCATTGTTGCTACTGCTGCGTGTTCTATGCTTACGGCTTCTCCTTCGATAGCTTTAGTAACTCCAGATGGAGCAGAACCGAATCCTCCAAAAATCACAGACAGAAACGATCTATTCATAGCCTTACACATGATTATCGAGAGGATGGCGCCAGAACTTCCTACCAATGCGCCTGTAATAATAAGCAAGTCATTACCTAACATAAATCCTGCGGCCGCTGCTGCCCATCCTGAGTAAGAATTAAGCATAGAAACAACTACAGGCATATCTGCGCCACCGATCGCCATGACCAACATTACACCTATAAAGCTTGCAATTGCAGTCATAATATAGAGGTTAGTAATACCGGAAATTCCTGCATCTAAAGTGAAAAAATATCCTAACACAAAACAAGTGATTACAAGTAGAATATTTACGAGGTGTCTGCCAGGATATACGAGTGGCTTAGATCTTATTTTTCCTTCTAGCTTTCCCCAGGCGACAACGGAGCCTGTAAATGTAATTGCACCTATAAATACGCCTATGAACACTTCTACCAAGTGAATATTTCTATCCACACCTTCTAGTGCCTGTGTATGCGGATCTAAATAAGAACCGAATCCCACTAGAACGGCCGCAAGTCCAACGAAACTATGTAATATAGCCACTAGCTGAGGCATAGAGGTCATCTCTACTTTTCTTGCTAGCACGATCCCTATGATGCTTGCAATGGCTATGGCAATAATGATATAGATATGGCCATGAACATTTTCTCCCAGTACAGTAGAAAGTATAGCTATAATCATACCTAGGATTCCGTAATAGACACCCCGCTTAGCAGATTCCTGTGAGGATAATCCTCCTAGACTTAATATGAAAAGTATGCTTGCAAATAAGTATGCTGCAGTTTGTATTTGTCCTGATATCATAATTTATTTTCTAAACATTTTCAACATACGATGTGTAACTAAGAAACCTCCAACAATATTAATTGTAGCTACAAGTATAGCGACAAATGCGATTATAGTCATCGTATCACTTAGCTTGCTTTGAGTTTGTAAAAGTCCTCCTATAATTATGATACCACTTATCGCATTTGTCACAGCCATGAGCGGAGTATGTAAGGAGTGAGATACATTCCATATAACTTGCCATCCTACAAATACAGCGAGAACAAAGACGGTGAAATGTCCCATAAATTCAGGCGGAGCGATCAGGGCGACAAGGTATAAGAAAAGGGCTATGCCGATCAGGCTTATAATAGTAGACCAACCCTGTTTTTTTTCTGGTTTCGCTTTGTGCGTAGTCTTGTTTTCTACTACTGCCTTAGGTTTTTGCGGACTGACGGGTAAGGGTTCTGGAGGCCAGTTTACCTTACCATTATAGGTTACCATAGCTCTCTTTATGACATCATCATCCATATCAATGCGGAAATCATCATTCTTACCCATATCATCTAGTAGATGACATAGATTATTTCCGTAGAGTTGACTAGCTTGGGCAGGTAGTTGGTCTAGCTTTCCTATAATCGTCACTCCATTTTCTGTCGTATATATTTCGCCATCTCTTGTTAGGACACAGTTGCCACCAGTAGAAGCCGCCAGATCTACTATGACAGAACCAGATTTCATAGCTGCGACATGATAATCAAGCACCAGTTTTGGCGCCTGTCTTCCTGGAATCTGTGCAGTGGTAATTATGATATCTACTTCTTTGGCTTGCTCTAGAAATAATTCCATTTCAGCATCTATAAATGCTTGGCTCATAACCTTAGAATACCCAGAATCGGTAGAACCATCTTCTTTTATATCTACAGTAAGAAATTCGGCACCCATGCTTTCTATCTGCTCAGCAACTTCCATTCTAGTATCGAAAGCCCTGACAATAGCTCCCAGTGATCTCGCCGCTCCTATAGCCGCAAGTCCAGCTACACCTGCCCCTATAACCAAGACTTTTGCAGGTTCTACTTTGCCCGCAGCTGTTATCTGTCCATTTAGAAAACGGCCATAGTGATTAGCGCTTTCTATTACAGCTCGGTAACCTGCAATATTTGCCATAGAAGATAGGACATCCATTTTCTGGGCTCTGGATATTCTAGGGATAGCATCCATAGCTATAGCATTTACTCTTTTGGCTGCTAAGGATTCTAAAAGGGCAGTATTCGTCGCAGGACTCAGATAACTAAGCATTACTTGGTTCTCTTGCATCATGCTGACCTCATTCTCGTTTACGGATTGTACTTTAAGTATGATATCTGAATCTGAGAATACAGCTTCTGCGGATGGTGCTATAGTAGCTCCAGCTTCACTGTATGCTTGATCCGTATAATTTGCACGTATGCCAGCCCCTTCTTCTATGACTACTTCAAAACCTTGTTTGATGAGTCTTTTTACAGTCTTAGGGGTTGCGCCTACCCGTTCTTCATTAGCTTGGGTTTCCTGAGGTATACCTACTATCATATTTTATGTATTATCTAAAAAGTTAATATAATAAAAAATATAGGTACCGTTCGTAAAACTCTTTTTTTTTATCTTAAAATACTATGCGATATGCAGTAATGATAGGTCTCTTTTTATGTCAATGTAGTAGTAGTGGTACTTTCGGAATAAGAACGACGATTTTCAAAATGATAGAAAATTGACAAAAAAATTTGCAATTGGTGTTGGAATCTCAGTAAAGTTATTCTATATTTACCTTGAAACATATACCCATAGATTACCTTTTGTCAAATCTACTGCTTTAGCTATCCATATTATATTTTGTATTTCTTATTGGTTTACAACAAACTAATTGCAAAATTTTTCATTGTTATTAATATAACTGTGTATTTTAAGGATATATTGAGTATTGTATGATCTAAAATACGAGCAAACAATCAATTTTAATTTAAAGATCGTAAAATCAAGCTTCATGAAAAAAAAGTTTCTAGTTCTTTGTAGTTTATGTGTGCCCTTCTTTACAAATGCACAATTGTTCAATGATGGAGGAAGTATAACAGTAGAATCAGGTGCTATACTATTTGTGGACACAGACGTCATCAATAATACAGGCACCATTACTAATAACGGTACCATCGAGGTAAAAGGTGACTTAACGAATACTGCAGCTATAGCATCTGCACCAGATTCGAAAGTAATTTTTTCTGGTGATGCAGATCAGACGCTTACGTCTGGAGGAGCAGTCCTAGAATTAGTAGAACTAAACAAAAACGCATCAGATCTTTTGCTAGCTGATGTGATGACAGTAAATGATAAACTTAGCTTTCTAGCTGATGATAATCAGATCGTATTAGCAAATAATAACTTAGTTGTCAATACAGCTGCTACAATAGAAGATTATGATGATAACGAATATGTTGTAACAAACGGGACGGGGGAACTCGTAAAGCAAGGAGCAACAAATTTTGTGTATCCAGTAGGTTTCGATGCATCTACATACAATCCAGTAACAATAGTAGAAGCTGGAGCAGCTGATGATAAGGGAGTAAGAGTAATGGCCAATGCCTATGATAACGGAACAGCTGCTGGTGCGGTAATAGCAACAGAAGTTGTAGATGCTACATGGGTTATTACCGAAAGTATCGCGGGTGGATCTGATCTTACCGTGACACCACAATGGGAACTTACAGATGAATCTGCAGCTTTTAACGGAGCACAGAATGTAGTTGCGAGATATAACGGAGTTGTCTATGATGGTTTGTTTACAGATCTAGCTGCTAAAAGTGGAGCAGATCCGTATACACAAACAAGATCTGGATTCTCTGAAGTTGGTTCTTTTATAGTGGGAACAAGTCCAGCCTTAGATTTTGTGGAATTTTCCCCTAGAGTATTCTTATCAGGACCATACAATGGTACAGATATGAATGACGATCTGAGAATAGCTAACTTATTACCTATTTCAGAGCCTTATTCTGCTACTTATACACATACTGCTTTAGGTGGTGGAGAATCAGTGGCTGCAGTTGCTGATTTTGATCAGACGGGAACGGATGATGATGTCGTAGACTGGGTAATTTTAGAATTAAGAGATGCAGCAGATAATACGAACATCGTAGCATCGCAATCTGCATTACTGCAGAGAGATGGGGACATTGTAGGAACAGATATGAATCCTATAAAAATGAGTGGATTTGCTCCAGACGATTATTTTGTAACAGTAAGACACAGGAATCATCTAGGTATTATGTCAAATAATGTTAGAACACTAGACAGAGTAAATACGTTTCAAGACTTTACCGATGGCAGTGTAGCTACATATGGAAGTAATGCACAAGAGAATATGGGCGCAAGTGCAATGGGTATGTGGGCAGGAAATGCTAACGGAAACGGAAATATACGATATACAGGAGCTGGTAATGACTTTGATGTTATTCGTAATGGCGTAATAGGCAATCCATCAAACTTTTTTAATCAGTTAACATATAGCTTTTCAGCGTATAGTTTAGAGGATGTAAACCTAGATGGAAATGTAAGTTATACAGGAGCAAATAATGATGGTGATCTAATTCGTAATTCAATTTTAGATTTTCCTGGAAACTTTTTTAATCAGTTGGGGTATACAATTTTACAACAACTACCTTAATGCACAATAAATTAAGATTTAAATTTAAGAAATGAGAAATATATTAATATTAATTTTTGTTTGTTCAATTTCATGTGTTATTGCACAGAATTCGCTAGAATCCTCCATTTCCAAGGATGACGTTACGGCCACATGTGTAGAAGTGAATCTAACGACTAACTTTGCAGTGATGACCTCAGGGTTAATAACAGGTGGGAATAGCATAGTTGCAGTATTAGTACCTGCAGGTACAGGGGTAACAGCAAGCCTGTGTGACCAAGACATAGGCACGTGGACCGTATCAAGTACCTTTCCTGCCTCTGATCTTGCGATGGCAGGATGTCCAGTGGGGAGAGATATTGTTGTGTTTGCTAATTCTGCTGATGGTGCAATCGCTAATGGAATGACTGCAGGGGAAGAGGTTCCTTTTTTCTCTATCGACTTAGGTATTTCAGAATGTGCAGATATGACAAGTGATGTTCAAGTTGTAGATGGATCCGCAGGCGGTCTTCATTCGTGTTTAGTTGGTTTAGGTTTCGGTACTAATGTGAGTATAGATCCTGATGGAAATGCTGGAGGTCAGCCTTCTGAAGGTTATGATGTTCCTCCCGTTTCTGCTGCACAAGGCACTGTTACCTGCGATGAATTATTTGCAACAGCCGCACCTGTAGAGTTAACAGACTTTAGAGTAAAGAAAAAGAATAGAGATGCAAACCTCTCGTGGGTAACTAACTCAGAGATTAATGCTTCTCATTTCAAAATATACAGAAGTAATGACGGTTCGTCATGGGATTACGTATCTACAGTGGAAGCTGCTGGAAACTCATCTGTTAGAAAGGATTATTATTACAGTGATCTGAATGCTCAGATGTTCGCTGACGCTGATGGTGATGTATTCTACAGACTGAGAGCTATAGATCTCGATGGATCTGCAGAGTATTCCCCTATCAGAAGTATTAACTTCGATGGCAGCGGAATGTCAGAAAGATTCACGGTATACCCTAATCCTACAGATGGAGAAATCCATGTTACAAGTAATAATCTAAGAGTGTATGATAACCCGATTCTAGATGTCTATAATATCTATGGTCAGAAGGTCGCTAAGATCAACTTATCACATGGAAATAATGGAGACACACAGAAACTAGATCTTAGAGATTATAACTTAGCTCCAGGAACATACTTGCTCGAAGTTATGCATAACGAGCAAAGAATTTCTTTAGGAAAAATAGCTTTGTTCAACTAAGAAATAAATAAATAAAAAATATCAAAGAGTCTTTCTATTAATAGGAAGGCTCTTTCTGTTTATGTGTAATCTTAATTAAATAGGTTAATATTTTTTCTGTATATTAATGTATTTTAAATCATTAATATAGCAACATGAATCAAGTAATTCTTGTTTTGATACTTTTATCAACAAGCATAAATGCCCAAAATTCATCTTTATTTGAGTTTTCTAAGAATTTAGATAATAACCACGCAATAAATTCACTTTCAACATACTTGTCTCATTCAATAGATACACATGAAGTATCAGAAATAGATATAGTATTTGATAATAAGTTAGTTAGTAGAAAGGTCAAACATATCAATAGATATAGTAGTGATATAGTCAAACTTATAACTAAACGAGGAGTTGAGGAATATCCAAATTCTGGATATTTTGATATTTATTCGATAAAAGATAAAATAGGTAATGAGAGTCATATTTCAATCTTTAAAAATAGGATGTATGGGAGTATTATTTTAGAAAATCAAGAATGGAAATTTACCAATAGAAATAATAATCAAAATCTTATTTTAAGTGAATTTCATAATAATCTTACAACTTATAATGAGATCGCATCATGTGCAGATTATAATAGAAAAGTTGATTTAGATATACAAGAACAACTACAAAAATTAAATGTCACTAATAATTATCTTGAAAATTGTGTGCAAGTAGATTATGGAACTCTGGTAGATTTTTCAGGTTATCAAAGTTTTGAAAATATAGGGGATGCTGTCAGTTTTGTTTTATCTATTATGGTATTTACAGAATCTAAATTCAATAATGGACAACTGCCATTTAATTTTAATTTTGTTCCTACAAAAATTTTTATCGTAACTGAAGATAATTGTTCGCCTTATGAAGAATCAGAAAATGCTGTTGATCTCAAGCAGAATTTTGATACTTGGGCTCATTTTAATGATGGGTTCAGCACCGATACTGATTTAGCTAATTTATGGACGGGTATGGATGTTTTTACGCCTCAATATGGTTATACTGTTAGCGGAATAGCAGATTTTGCTGAAATAGCTACAAGTCAAGCAAGTACAGTCAATGAACTAATGTGGAGTTTATCTACGAGACAAAAGATTATTACCCACGAAATCGGACATACATTTGGAGGGATCCATAATTGCTGTCCAATAGATGGGGAATTAGTATGTATAAGTAATCCGAAGAGGGTTATGAACCCTCAAGTTTCCAATATCACTTATACTTGGTCAGTCGGAACAGAGACTACTTGTGAAGTAAGTAACATTGATAATATTATAGATCATATAAATAGTACGACGTCATTATATTGTGGAATTGGCGAAGATATAATATTTGTAAATGACGATGCAGATGGAAATGGAGATGGTACTTCATGGCAAAATGCTTTTACTTCATTAGAGGATGCCGTAAATTTAGTTAATGATTGTGCAAATGAATCAATAATTTTAGTCGCAGAAGGCGATTATTCTGTTTCAGGACAAGGAGACGAAAATGATTATATTTCGATCTCTGACTGCGCCAGAATTTATGGTGGATTTCCTAATCCGAGCACAACTTTTTCTCCATGGTGGAAAGATAGAGATGCAGATGTTTACAGTACTGTAATAACTGGTGAATTGGGGGATATTGGAAATCAAGAAGATAATTCCAATTATTTATTTAGGGTAGAAGATAATGTTTCCAATCTAATTTTTGATGGTCTTTTATTTAAAAGTTCTAATAAAGCGATACAATGGGATGATAAATTATTCGGAAATAATTCAAGCTGTAGTTTAACCATTAAGAATTGTAAGTTCGAAAATAATTATTCTACAAGTGAATATATAGGGGGCAATTCATTAGACTTTAAATTTTCTAGTACTTCTATGTCTTTAGTGGTAGAAGATTCCAAGTTTATAGGGAATTACTCTAAAACCAAGGGAGCTGTTTATATAGCTAATTCTCAAGAATCATCGACTTTTACATTTTTAAGAAACGATTGGCTTGAGAATGAATCAATAACCCTAGGTGCGGGACTAGCTTTAGAATCGAGTGGTCATGTAAAAATTGAAGATTGTATATTTAAATCTAATATTTCTAATTCAGGATCCAGCATTTATTTTAAAGCTGATAATAATGATATATCGAATTTAGAAGTAAATAAAACTTTATTCCTTGATAATAATACATATTCACAGGGAGCTATAAAATTAACCAATGAACCAGGAGCACACGTAGATGTAAATTTTTCAAATCTGGTTTTTAATAGTAATTTTGTTACAAGTCCATCGGAAGAACCAATAAATGGCTATGACTTAAGGTATGCTCATGATATATATTGTTCATGGATAGATTACGGAAGTATAGAAGTTAATATTGATAATATCACATGTTACAATGAAGATTCAGAGGGGAATAGCATTATCTCTATAATTACTAATGATAATCAATTTAGTAATTATCAATTTAATATTAATAATTCTATCCTATGGGGCGGAAAAAACAGATTTAGCCCATCTTCTATGGTTAATATAAGCAATACAATAGTAAGATCTACGAGCTGTCCAGAAAATTCAAATTGTATCAATATAATATATAATCAAAATCCTGAATTTCTAATTCTTCCGGATCCTAGTTCCAATTCATTTGGTGATTTAGGATTGATGGCTACTTCCCCTGCTGTTGATTTTGTTATGTCTGGTCCTCTATCAGATTATTTTGGAACTAATCGTCCTCAATTTTCTAGTTTTGATTTAGGAGCAATTGAAAGGAGAGATTTAATTAATAATCCTTACAATGATAGTGATAGTGATGGAGATGGTTATATCGGAGATGCTGATATAGATGATAATGACGCATGTATTCCTGATGATAATAATATATACTGTAAAGATACAGATTTAGATGGATGTGTTGATTTTATAGATCCTGAAGATAATAATCCATGCATACCCAATCCTAATGGAATACCAGATGGAGATTGTGATGGAGATGGTTATACTAACCAGGAAGAGACAGATATAGGTACTGACCCTCTAGATTTCTGTGATCCGGATGCCTTAATATTTGATGTTACCGATTTTAATGATTTCGATGACGACGTATCTATTTGGGACCCAGATATTGTTTTATCACTAGGAGCATTAATTGGTCAAATGCATTCAATTAATTCTGATCTTTTGGATTTGACAACATTACCTTCCATTTATATTCATACCAGCGGCTCGTTCTGGAATAATGATAATAATATAAATCTATCTATCTCATATGATGGTGGAATAAATTATGAAACATTAGTAGTTATAGATTCGAATAACTTTGGTGGAATAAATTCTTTTTTATTAGACACTGGAACAAATGTTTTAGATAATATTAAAATAAGATTCTCTTTGGATGATACGACTGTTTTATCAAATGCATATATTAATCTTTTAGAATTAAGCTCTTGTGAAATTCATACATTCTAAATATTCATATCAACAAAGCTGTATTCAAGTAGTGGCAAGAATCGATTCTAAATTAGGATAAAAATGGATGATTGCTTACAAAAAGATATTTTTATGTAAATATCTTATAATGGGGGAGATAATTATTAAGCAATTGAGATTTTAATATTTCTAATTTATCAAAAGTTACAATACTTTTATATTAGAGATTGGATCTACTAATTTAGAAAATAATACATTTAATTTTTTATTAGTTGATCCTTCCGAAGATACAGAAGTTTATTTTAGTAAGATTGAAATTAATGATTGTGATTTACCAAAAAATTAATAATATATTATGAGAACACTAGTTGCACTATTAACATGGACCTTTATATGGAATTCTTCAAATGCTCAGGATAATTCTAATTTAAACTTATTATATAATTGGAAAGGACTCGAATATACTACAGATATAGATTTTAGTTTTACGGGGTTGACTGGTTATAATAATGGTGTACAAGATGTTGGAGTAATAGGTACACCTAATAAGACTATCTTTCTAGATCTAAGTTCGGAATGTCAATATGAAGAACTTTTTATTTACGATCATACTGGATCAGATACATATTTCAGAGCTTATGAGGTATATAATAATTATGTTTTTAGCGTATGTGATAATTGTGATGAAGGTTTAATTATTTTTGATGCGACTAGTTTAATTCCGATTGTATCAAATCAGACGGAAGCTTTCTTTAATAGTGCTAAATCTATTTTTGTTGATAAGTCATCGGATAGATTATTTGTAGTTGGTTCTGATGATAACCAAGATATATTAGTTTTAGACATTTCTACTCCTCAAAATCCATTATTAGTAGGAAGTATAACCTTGGAGAGTGGAGATTATATAAATAATATCGAAGTTAAAGATGAAGTAATGTATTTGTCTAATGGATATTCAGGAATACAAGTTTGGAATATACAAGATCTAGATAATCCATTTTTATTAGTAAACTCGATCGATGACCTTAATTATAATTCTAAAATAGCATTGTCATCAAACTCAAGTACTCTTTTTTCTATAGCACCTATACCTGTAGGTAATCCTATCAATAATTATGAGTTTACTGGAATGGGGCAAAGTATAACAGGAATATCTTCTATTTCTAGCTTTGCAGAAGCACTGGGATCTAATGGTAATCCTACAGCGTCAGACCTATATGTTTCAGAAAATAAATTGTATGTAAGTTACTTTGAAGATGGTATAAAAGTATTTGATATACAAGATCCCAACAATCCAAATTTGATTGCTTATTATGATTCGTATTTATATAATAAGGATAAGTACCTAAATTATAGTGGAGCGTTAAATGTTTTTCGAATTGAAAATTCAGAAAAGATATTGTTAACGGATTTGAATAACGGTCTTTTCGTTTTTGAACTTATAGAAGGATGCGGTGGAGTTGATTTAGATGGAGACGGTTATTGTTCATTAGAAGATTGTGATGATGAAGATCCAAATGTTCATCCTGGAATGGTGGAAAAATGCGATGGACTTGATAATAATTGCGATGGTGAAATAGATAACTGTATATTATGCTTCCATCCAAAGGTTTTTTTATCTGGACCCTATAATGATAACACAGGTCTAATGCATGATGATCTTAACGCTTTAAATCTAATACCTACGGAAGAACCATATACTAAGTTATCATTTGGATTAGTGCACGGCGGTAATGAATTTGTAGATCCAGCAGTATTTAATGACAATGGAGATAATGCCATTGTCGACTGGATAGTGCTGGAACTTAGATCTTCTTCTGATAACACAGAGGTAATGTACTCTAGATCTGCACTTCTTCAGAAGGATGGTGATATAGTAGATATAGATGGTGTTTCAGGGATAAGCATAGATAATATTCCTATAGCGAACAGTGAATACTATCTTGCTGTAAGACATAGAAATCACTTAGGAGTTATGACTGGAGGTTCGGTAAGTTTAGAAAATTCTAATATTATAGATTTTACACAAGGCAGTTTATTAGTGTATGGTAATAACGCAAGGGAAGAAATAGATTTGAATGCAATGGGTATGTGGGCAGGAAATGCTAATGGAAATGAAAATATAAAATTTACAGGATCGGATAATGATTTTGATGAAATTAAAAACGATATCCTTGATCAACAAAGTAACTTCTTAAATTTATTGGGCTTTAGTTATACCTCTTATGAAAATGAAGATTTAAATTTAGATGGAGTAATAAAATTTTCTGGATCTAATAATGATATAGATCTTATAAAAAATAATATACTCGATCATCCAAGTAACTTCTTAAATTTATTAGGATTCAGCATAATGCAACAATTACCGTAAGTAGATTAAATATAAAAATCATGAATAAAATTTTAATGATAATAGCGCTGACTGTTTTTGGTTTCTCCCTAAATAGTCAGAATACATTGGAGTCATCCTTATCGGTAAATGGAACTTGCGTTGAATTAAGTTATACATCAAATTTTTCAGTTACATCTTCGGGTGTATTAAGTGGTGCAAATAGTATTGTTTCTATCCTTGTTTCTGATGGAACCGGCACTTCAACTACGGTTTGTACAGCTAGTATAGGTACTTGGAATATTAGTTCGATTCCTGCTTCTACTTTTGCAGGTCTTGGTTGTCCTATTGGTAGAGATCTAGTACAGTTTAGTATACGGCAGACGCAACTATAGGGACAGGAATGGAACCTGATACGCCAGTTATATTTTTCTCTATGACTTAGTCGTTACAGCTTGTCCTGATGATGCAAGTGATGTTCAGATTGTTGATTCAGATGCGGCAGGTCCACACTCCTGCTTGGTAGCCCTTGGTGTAATTACACAATCAAGTATAGATCCCGACGGAAGTGCTGGAGGTGCGCCTCAAGAAGGATTTGAGATTTCTCCTATCTCAGCAGCGGATGGTCTTGTTACTTGTGCAGCTCTATTTTCTACGGTTCCAGTTATTTTAACTGATTTTAATGTATCTAAAAGAGACAGAGATGCAGACCTTAAATGGATAACAAGATCAGAAATTAATACTTCGCATTTTAAAATATATAGAAGTACAGATGGTTTATCTTGGGACTATGTTGGTACGGAAGCAGCTGCAGGAAATTCTTCAGATAAGATTGAATACAATTTCACAGATGCTAATGCTAATAGATTTGCTAATGCGGAAGGCGTTTTATATTACAGAATAAGAACAATAGATTTTGATGGTTTTGCAAAATATTCACCAATAAGAAATGTAAACTTTGATGGTGGAGGTATGGTGGAGAAATTTACAGTTTATCCTAATCCTACAGCCGGAGAGATTTTCGTAACCAGTAATAATCTGTCTACTTACGCTCAGCCTAAGTTGGATGTATATAATGTCTTTGGTCAGAAGGTAGCATCGATCAACTTATCACATGGAAATGATGGTGATACGCAGAAATTAGATCTTAGAGATTATAACTTAGCTCCAGGAACATACTTGCTCGAAGTTATGCATAACGAGCAAATAATTTCTTTAGGAAAAATAGCTTTGTTCAACTAAGAAATAAATAAATAAAAAATATCAAAGAGTCTTTCTAGTAATATGTAACAGCCCCCGATATTGCCAGACAATAAATGCAAATAATTTTTTGTATTTATGAACATGAAGATTACCAAAAGAGGCACGAAAAAGTTTAGCAAGTCAGAGAAACTTAAGATTATAAACGAAGC
>Ga0209187_1001354_pt1 | contig 29030 bp, 16 predicted proteins | sample BantaG_FD_187430 | JGI IMG/M metagenome (GOLD analysis project Ga0209187, IMG submission 187430) | Marine algal microbial communities from Bantry Bay, Ireland - BantryBay_4 metaG (SPAdes) (version 2) | ecosystem: Host-associated > Algae > Red algae > Unclassified | place: Bantry Bay, Ireland...
CTTTGCTGTAAGGCTTCCTTCAGATTCTTCCTCACGGAAGACACCCTTGCCTTTGGCTACGATTCCTTTCCTTATAGGCTCGTTCGGGACTTGCACCCTATAGTATAACATCATGTATGGCACACAAAAGGGCGAGCGTTTTAGGCTCGCTCAATTGAATCTTATAATCGCACCATATTGGAATTGAAACGAATAGAAAGGAAGTCCAATCAAGCTCTGATTAAAGCTTATAATCGCACCATATTGGAATTGAAACATAAGCGATTTACTTTGAAACATCCAGATTACTGGGCTTATAATCGCACCATATTGGAATTGAAACATAAAAAACAATCCATTGGGTACAATTTCCTTTCCTGCTTATAATCGCACCATATTGGAATTGAAACTTCTTTGAGAAGGTTGAACCAGTAAAGGCATATGACTTATAATCGCACCATATTGGAATTGAAACAATAAAATCTGACGGTTATTGTAATAACTTTGAGATCTTATAATCGCACCATATTGGAATTGAAACCGGACGAACTGGTTGCAAGATTGGAAACTATACAAACTTATAATCGCACCATATTGGAATTGAAACTCGCCTAATAGGTATAATTGGAACGGTGATTGATTCTTATAATCGCACCATATTGGAATTGAAACATTCCTTATCTTCTGAATCAACATTGAACCAGTCTATTCTTATAATCGCACCATATTGGAATTGAAACGTTGATGAATCAAGTACCTTTACATTTTCGTTTTTCTTATAATCGCACCATATTGGAATTGAAACTTTTCAATATTGTATTTAATAGTTGGGTCTGCAATCTTATAATCGCACCATATTGGAATTGAAACAGTTCATCATTCCACGCCTTTATCGTTTGCCTTTGTCTTATAATCGCACCATATTGGAATTGAAACGGTGGAGGCAATGGAAGAATAATGACAACCAATGTTGCTTATAATCGCACCATATTGGAATTGAAACACCGATCTTCCAAAGGAAAGTTTTCAACATCTTCTGCTTATAATCGCACCATATTGGAATTGAAACGTAGAATAAATCCAGATTGGGCTTTTGATATATTGCTTATAATCGCACCATATTGGAATTGAAACATTCTAAAATCTACTTGAATGTCTGATGTTTCTTCTCTTATAATCGCACCATATTGGAATTGAAACACAGAGTTCCAACCCCTATTCCAATTCCTCCACTTTCTTATAATCGCACCATATTGGAATTGAAACTGTATTTTTACTTGGTACACCTGCTGTTTGAATACACTTATAATCGCACCATATTGGAATTGAAACTCAAAATGAGACTCGTATCATTAAAGAATTTATTAACTTATAATCGCACCATATTGGAATTGAAACTTTGCTGCGATGTAAACAGAAACATCTAGGATGTTTCTTATAATCGCACCATATTGGAATTGAAACGCTTTTTTATGATCCACTGGTGTAATCAATACTATTCTTATAATCGCACCATATTGGAATTGAAACGTTATTCATCATTTATTAAGTTGATATACTGATTGTCTTATAATCGCACCATATTGGAATTGAAACACCATATAGATCAGATAACCAAAATCGTCTTTATCTCTTATAATCGCACCATATTGGAATTGAAACTACAAATCTCCACAGGTTTCGCAAATTGGTGTGTTCTTATAATCGCACCATATTGGAATTGAAACTCTCTGGGTCGTAGTTGAATATCTTTTTTGTGGCACTTATAATCGCACCATATTGGAATTGAAACAAAACATGCCCGTCGCGGTTTTCCTGTGAATGACGCACTTATAATCGCACCATATTGGAATTGAAACAAACCAAGTAGCAGCCCAGCAATTGGAAAGGAACCACTTATAATCGCACCATATTGGAATTGAAACTTGTTTCTTAGGCAAATTGTGACCCATTTACCATTCCTTATAATCGCACCATATTGGAATTGAAACTCTCTCTCTGTCCACCATAACCCTTTCTTAGTAATACTTATAATCGCACCATATTGGAATTGAAACTTTCAAAATGTGAAGTATCTTTCCCTTTCCAATTCCTTATAATCGCACCATATTGGAATTGAAACAGGCAAAGCGTAATAATGCTCTTTGATCTTTTTTTACTTATAATCGCACCATATTGGAATTGAAACTTGTTATAGTCTGTGCTAATTGTTGCAAAGCAAGTGCTTATAATCACACCATATTGGAATTGAAACAATTGAGTAACAACTATTGTTGGAATAGTACTGATACTTATAATCGCACCATATTGGAATTGAAACTTGTACCAGTCGTGAATCGCCATTCTTTCAATTTCCTTATAATCGCACCATATTGGAATTGAAACTTTTTATAAATGCATCATTGTACTCCTTTGTGTTGGCTTATAATCGCACCATATTGGAATTGAAACAAAGTTTATCTATGAACACGAAAACTGAAATTTTAACTTATAATCGCACCATATTGGAATTGAAACTAAATGAATTTGCTCGCTTAGAAGTCCTGGGAGAATCTTATAATCGCACCATATTGGAATTGAAACTGGTGGTTGCCAGGATTGTCGAAAAGATGAATGTGACTTATAATCGCACCATATTGGAATTGAAACTCGCTGCTACAGTCTATTGGATGCCAGGGAACAGACTTATAATCGCACCATATTGGAATTGAAACCATTCAAAGTGGTGTTTTCAGTCCAATTCCAACTGGCTTATAATCGCACCATATTGGAATTGAAACATTGAACCACAAGTTGGACCTGTTGAAATCAATAAACTTATAATCGCACCATATTGGAATTGAAACATGGACAAGTACAGCAAGGGATATTTTTGACGGGTTGCTTATAATCGCACCATATTGGAATTGAAACATATTTCTGGAATGACAAAATAAGTATCGTTACAATCTTATAATCGCACCATATTGGAATTGAAACATCTATAGGTATCGTAAACCTTTCCTTCCTCGGTAACTTATAATCGCACCATATTGGAATTGAAACTTTAGGATCGCGGCTTCGTCTTTATTTTTTGTGTAACTTATAATCGCACCATATTGGAATTGAAACTAACCCATACCGTGCAATGCAATTTGCATATTTGTAACTTATAATCGCACCATATTGGAATTGAAACTTGGAATACAGATAAGCTTTATTATAATCTTTATTGCTTATAATCGCACCATATTGGAATTGAAACCCTAAACAAGAGAAGTTTACAGGCAATCCTTTTGTTTCTTATAATCGCACCATATTGGAATTGAAACAAAATATTTTCTTTCCTTCTATTCTTGATTTTTTTCCTTATAATCGCACCATATTGGAATTGAAACTATCCATACAATTGTCCTATCCATTGGTATTTACCCTTATAATCGCACCATATTGGAATTGAAACACTGGTTACAAACTTTTTTAATTTGAGTAGCTGACTCTTATAATCGCACCATATTGGAATTGAAACGCCGTATGTGGACGCATCAAAATTGGATTTATTTTTACTTATAATCGCACCATATTGGAATTGAAACATTGCATTGGAAATTACCCTCCACTCACTCATTTTTGCCTTATAATCGCACCATATTGGAATTGAAACAAGGCAAACTCAGAATCATCAAGAAATTGCCAATTTCTTATAATCGCACCATATTGGAATTGAAACATTCTTGCAATGTCTTTGAACTCAAAACATTCACCTTATAATCGCACCATATTGGAATTGAAACATGGATGATCCAGTCTTTTGCGATCTAGCAAACAGCTTATAATCGCACCATATTGGAATTGAAACATCACTTCCTTTGCGCCTTCTTCTGGCATTCCTTCCTTATAATCGCACCATATTGGAATTGAAACGATGGTGATTGAATTATATAAAAATGTAAAATTGTACTTATAATCGCACCATATTGGAATTGAAACCCACTTTTTGCTTTTACTTCTTTTTTGACACCTTCTCTTATAATCGCACCATATTGGAATTGAAACTTTATTTAATTTTATTTTTCGGAGTAAGTGTTTTTACTTATAATCGCACCATATTGGAATTGAAACACCAATTGCAAAACACCCACAGCACCTCCACCACTCCTTATAATCGCACCATATTGGAATTGAAACTTTGTATATTATTAATTGCCTCCACTAGAATTTAGCTTATAATCGCACCATATTGGAATTGAAACTTGTCTAAGTGAGGAATAAGTACGCTCAGATCACCTTCTTATAATCGCACCATATTGGAATTGAAACGTGTAATATTCTTTGTACTGGTCTAACTCTCCTGGCTTATAATCGCACCATATTGGAATTGAAACCGTACTTACTTCCTTTGTGTTTGATTCTTTTTGCACTTATAATCGCACCATATTGGAATTGAAACCGAGGAAGGAGCCAACCTATTGAAAGATGTAAAATACTTATAATCGCACCATATTGGAATTGAAACCAAAATCCGTATCTTAGAGCCATTATCTAACTAAAACTTATAATCGCACCATATTGGAATTGAAACGGCATAGAACAATGATCTCTTTCTTCTAAATTAACTCTTATAATCGCACCATATTGGAATTGAAACAAAGATGAAGATCATTGAAGATGTTAGGTATGGCATCTTATAATCGCACCATATTGGAATTGAAACGCTTCAGGTGCTTCAATGATTGTGGAGGGTACAGGTACTTATAATCGCACCATATTGGAATTGAAACGGAGTGGTTTTAATAAATGAAATAACTTCAGATTGCTTATAATCGCACCATATTGGAATTGAAACAAATAAACTTTTATTTTTTAAAAGTTTATTTTGATCTTATAATCGCACCATATTGGAATTGAAACCTGTCTATTAAAAAAGTGGAGGTGATTAAAATGGCTTATAATCGCACCATATTGGAATTGAAACTCGTCTAATCGAATACCTACTGTTTCAACCATATACTTATAATCGCACCATATTGGAATTGAAACGGAGAACCAGAATGCGTGAAAGCAAGTTCTTTGTCAACTTATAATCGCACCATATTGGAATTGAAACTTTGATGAATATGATTTGGTTGGAGAATTTTTGATTCTTATAATCGCACCATATTGGAATTGAAACTTTTGAGAGTCAAGTATTCACTTTTGGAGATAAGTACCTTATAATCGCACCATATTGGAATTGAAACAAGTCTCATAAAAGATGATTGTAAACAAAAATGAGTCTTATAATCACACCATATTGGAATTGAAACCTAACTGCCACTCCTTTTATTTTTTTACTTTTTGACTTATAATCGCACCATATTGGAATTGAAACCTTATTATGTTTTTCTTGTATTGCATTAATGCATTTTCTTATAATCGCACCATATTGGAATTGAAACCGCCAAAATTCATAAAGCAAAACCGAATCTATTTCACTTATAATCGCACCATATTGGAATTGAAACATAGAAAAAGGCCTTAGCAAATAAAAACCAATCCCCTTATAATCGCACCATATTGGAATTGAAACGTAAGGTAAATTGTTTTAATTGGATTCATATCAAACTTATAATCGCACCATATTGGAATTGAAACATTCTTTTTGTTCATTCCAGTTAAATGATCCCATAGCTTATAATCGCACCATATTGGAATTGAAACGATATTATCCCAATAATTAAAGAGGTACAATCTGCCTCTTATAATCGCACCATATTGGAATTGAAACTTTAAAAAAGATGATGAGTTTTACCAGGTGGTTGATTCTTATAATCGCACCATATTGGAATTGAAACTCGAAATCATGACATGGTGTAATAATGATGCTTCCATTCTTATAATCGCACCATATTGGAATTGAAACTGTTTCTCATTCCACGTAAGAAAACAGTGTCATGACCTTATAATCGCACCATATTGGAATTGAAACTTTTTAGCTTGAACACAAACTCTTACACCTTCTGGCTTATAATCGCACCATATTGGAATTGAAACTGTATCAAAATAGTCCCTAATAAACTGAACCACTTCGACTTATAATCGCACCATATTGGAATTGAAACCCATCTGACCCACTGATAAATTGACTGACGCAACTAGCCTTATAATCGCACCATATTGGAATTGAAACATCACTCCGAGTTCTTTCATTTGAGCGTAATATCTGCTTATAATCGCACCATATTGGAATTGAAACGTGATTGTTAGTTGAGTGTTGAACAGTTCAAATTCACTTATAATCGCACCATATTGGAATTGAAACCAGCAAGGCACTTGCGCCTACTGAAAAAGATAGGAGTCTTATAATCGCACCATATTGGAATTGAAACGCAAAAAGATTCAATTGATGAATTAATCGAGGTATTCTTATAATCGCACCATATTGGAATTGAAACAATTACGCGATGGATTTTTACGATTTGGAAACGCGAACTTATAATCGCACCATATTGGAATTGAAACATATATGGAATATAAGAAAACAAGCAAATTCGCAGGCTTATAATCGCACCATATTGGAATTGAAACGACATTGAAAAGTGTTTTGATATTGTTTATGATATTCTTATAATCGCACCATATTGGAATTGAAACATTTCTTCAAATGTTCCATCTGTTTTTATAATGCCATCTTATAATCGCACCATATTGGAATTGAAACAAGAGGGCGTTTCTACAATGGGGTGCAAGCAATATACTTATAATCGCACCATATTGGAATTGAAACTCAATTTCGGCAGTCCTTATCTCTTTCATTTCCTTCCTTATAATCGCACCATATTGGAATTGAAACTTCATGAACTCATACAATGGTTTTGGGAAATACTTCTTATAATCGCACCATATTGGAATTGAAACCTAATTAGCTCCTTGAATTGCTTAGAGGATAATCTTGCTTATAATCGCACCATATTGGAATTGAAACTTCGACCAAGCAAGGAAAACAGGTGAGCCTGTTGAGACTTATAATCGCACCATATTGGAATTGAAACGTTGAAATGGTTTTTGAAATATATATAGAAAACACTCTTATAATCGCACCATATTGGAATTGAAACCTTTAGATCAATCTAAGTAAAATAAATAAAGGAAGGCTTATAATCGCACCATATTGGAATTGAAACTACCAAACATTGCAGCCTGAAACGTTTAGTATTTCACTTATAATCGCACCATATTGGAATTGAAACCAAAATGCCGTGAATCCCATTTTGGTAACCTCTACACCTTATAATCGCACCATATTGGAATTGAAACCTTTCTACCTGTGAAGCAAGAAAAGAAGTTACGATATCTTATAATCGCACCATATTGGAATTGAAACCCTGAACTGTTTTTCACAACCACACTGCTTTTGGTGCTTATAATCGCACCATATTGGAATTGAAACGAGCTAGAAACTGAATTTGAAAAATATTCTAATTATCTTATAATCGCACCATATTGGAATTGAAACAATAGTTGAAATTTGTCAGATAATTATTGTTATGTTACTTATAATCGCACCATATTGGAATTGAAACTGAAGGGGTACTAAGTCGTGAGTTGTCTTTATTTTACTTATAATCGCACCATATTGGAATTGAAACTTCTATATTATTTACAACTACATTCGCGCTATCTGCTTATAATCGCACCATATTGGAATTGAAACACTGTACATCTAATCGGTAGTTTTTCATCTCTTGATCTTATAATCGCACCATATTGGAATTGAAACTTTCAATCTTGTCAACCTTTTGTTCAAGGATTTCTACTTATAATCGCACCATATTGGAATTGAAACTTACAACGTCTCTCTTGTCTCTTGTAGCCTCAGTTAACTTATAATCGCACCATATTGGAATTGAAACATGATTTGATCTACTAAGTAAGGAGTAAATTCGGTTCTTATAATCGCACCATATTGGAATTGAAATTTTTTAATTGACAATGAGGTAATGGGTAATTAATCCTTATAATCGCACCATATTGGAATTGAAACTTATCTCCAAGAATAATATCTTTGGAATCAGCAAAACTTATAATCGCACCATATTGGAATTGAAACGTTTCAAGCGACTAGTCTCTAATTTGCTATTTGCGCCTTATAATCGCACCATATTGGAATTGAAACGAAACACCATTATCTTTCATTAATCCATATTGGTACTCCTTATAATCGCACCATATTGGAATTGAAACACCATTATTTTCATACAACTCTTTATATAATTCACTCTTATAATCGCACCATATTGGAATTGAAACTTGTTTTATTTTAATTCGTGGAGGCTTTTAATTATCTTATAATCGCACCATATTGGAATTGAAACTAACCTAAACGTAACATTTCATTTTTGGATTTATCCTTATAATCGCACCATATTGGAATTGAAACGATGATTTTCCAACAATTCCGTCAGAAACAGATGTTACTTATAATCGCACCATATTGGAATTGAAACCCAACATGTTTTCCCTATAAGACACGGCTGGTTTGCTTATAATCGCACCATATTGGAATTGAAACATTAAAATCAAAATCAATATAATTAATTTCATAATTCTTATAATCGCACCATATTGGAATTGAAACTTGAAAACGACTTGTTTTTGGGCTAAAAATAAAATTCTTATAATCGCACCATATTGGAATTGAAACATCAATATCATCATATTTTAATGACTGCTTTCCATTTCTTATAATCGCACCATATTGGAATTGAAACGCCGTGAAGGAAAAGGCAAACCGCTGGCATTTTTGCTTATAATCGCACCATATTGGAATTGAAACCATATACAAGGAAAAATACAAGGGAAGCTATAAATCTTATAATCGCACCATATTGGAATTGAAACATATTTCAACTATATTTAAATTGTGCGTTTCTTGACTTATAATCGCACCATATTGGAATTGAAACCAACCATTAATATCTAGTTCATTATTCATTTAATTCTTATAATCGCACCATATTGGAATTGAAACGTAACAAAGGTGTCAGAGGTTTATCGTTTTCAACAACTTATAATCGCACCATATTGGAATTGAAACATTACATGAACATTTTCACCCAAAAGTTGAATTTTCTTATAATCACACCATATTGGAATTGAAACTTTAATAGCATGCAATAAACACGCTTGTAGAAATTACTTATAATCGCACCATATTGGAATTGAAACCCAAATATCCATTGCACCCCATTACAATCTCTGATTGCTTATAATCGCACCATATTGGAATTGAAACAAATCAGGGATTACATTTACAGAGGATCAAAAAAACTTATAATCGCACCATATTGGAATTGAAACAATTAGAAAGTATCAAGATACGATCTTTAACATTATTCTTATAATCGCACCATATTGGAATTGAAACAAGGTTTTGGCAGATTTTGCTATGATTGATTATGACTTATAATCGCACCATATTGGAATTGAAACTTAGTGCGGTTGGAGATTCTGAAGAGGGCATATATCTTATAATCGCACCATATTGGAATTGAAACTTGGTTATGAAATTCACAACAGCGGTCCCTGGTCACTTATAATCGCACCATATTGGAATTGAAACAAACTCAGATCCCAGATTATGAGGAGTGCAGCCTGGTCTTATAATCGCACCATATTGGAATTGAAACCCAAAAGAAACCAATGGACAAACCTGCATATTAACACTTATAATCGCACCATATTGGAATTGAAACATTTTACAAAAGATTGATTCCCAGCGTGTTACTTCTCTTATAATCGCACCATATTGGAATTGAAACACATATGTAACGCTACCCCTATAGGTTTAATTACGCTTATAATCGCACCATATTGGAATTGAAACTATTGACAGAGACGGCAACCATTACTTAACTGATTTGTCTTATAATCGCACCATATTGGAATTGAAACATTTTTCCCTGTCTTGATTCGTTCTTGTCTGCATCTTATAATCGCACCATATTGGAATTGAAACTTTCTTCTAGTCAGATAATAAACAAACTTTCTAAGGCTTATAATCGCACCATATTGGAATTGAAACTTATTAAAAGTGTGTACCTTATATTTGTACAATTGCTACTTATAATCGCACCATATTGGAATTGAAACCCAATAAAGGTCATAGTGTAAGACTTTTCAATTTCACTTATAATCGCACCATATTGGAATTGAAACTTAATTGACTATCTTCTATTTCTTCTAAGACTTTCTCTTATAATCGCACCATATTGGAATTGAAACTCTCCAATGCCATCCTGATTTGCTCCAAGAATAGCTGCTTATAATCGCACCATATTGGAATTGAAACCTAGGATGGTGCAACTGCTCAATGTCTAAATACAATCCTTATAATCGCACCATATTGGAATTGAAACGTATCAAACAAAATGGTGGTGGCTAGGATTGCATTCTTATAATCGCACCATATTGGAATTGAAACTTTGAGGAATTAGTTAAAAGACTGGATATTGATTTTTCTTATAATCGCACCATATTGGAATTGAAACGATATTTACCAAGGTTTATTTGAAGTAGATGATCTTCTTATAATCGCACCATATTGGAATTGAAACATTGCAAACTTTATCACATCGCTTATGTGAAATTTTGCTTATAATCGCACCATATTGGAATTGAAACTACATTATTTCAAAATCTATGTACTTATTGAGTGGCTTATAATCGCACCATATTGGAATTGAAACATCACAAAAGGGAAGTCGATGGAATAAAATTGATAGGCTTATAATCGCACCATATTGGAATTGAAACCCAAGATATTTAACTCCACCAAATGAAGCAAAGTCCTTATAATCGCACCATATTGGAATTGAAACATTCCAGGAGTGGGAAAGCATGCGGACCTATCTTACTTATAATCGCACCATATTGGAATTGAAACTTGTCATACCAGTACTGCAACCCCAACATACTCTTACTTATAATCGCACCATATTGGAATTGAAACATGAGATTGCGCTTTGCCCATTATGAACAATAGAGTCTTATAATCGCACCATATTGGAATTGAAACCATTATAAAATTTAAGAAAATGAAAAATCTATTTTTCTTATAATCGCACCATATTGGAATTGAAACCCTGTTTAGATACCTCCACGCACTTAATCCTGATTACTTATAATCGCACCATATTGGAATTGAAACAAGAAATTAATGACAAAACAGATATAAATATTTCTGCTTATAATCGCACCATATTGGAATTGAAACGTAAGTGTGTAATCCAAACAAACACTTCCTACAACTTCTTATAATCGCACCATATTGGAATTGAAACTTTATTTGATTGTGTTTTGAACTAAATTAATTTAACTTATAATCGCACCATATTGGAATTGAAACTTGTGTGAATAGATTTTTTTCGCATAGCATATGTGCCTTATAATCGCACCATATTGGAATTGAAACTTTATTTGGTAAGCATTTAGATTTACTCTTCAACCCACTTATAATCGCACCATATTGGAATTGAAACTTGCAAAACGATTAACAAAAAAAGATTTCAAACGCCTTATAATCGCACCATATTGGAATTGAAACATTAAACAATTTAAAACAAGTGCAGTTTTTTTATTGTCTTATAATCGCACCATATTGGAATTGAAACTTTAAAAGTATTATCTTTATGGCTCACACTTAGAGGCTTATAATCGCACCATATTGGAATTGAAACACAGGAGTTAAATGTATCTAATGGGAAGGGTACTAACTTATAATCGCACCATATTGGAATTGAAACCAAGTATTATTATTTACTATTATTGGATCGTCTGGACTTATAATCGCACCATATTGGAATTGAAACAAGATAAATAAACTATCATCCTGTGTCAAATGATAACTTATAATCGCACCATATTGGAATTGAAACATAAAATGGAAAATATTCCCTAAAATAACTGCTTTACTTATAATCGCACCATATTGGAATTGAAACGGGACTGGTTAATGGGAGGGAACGAGACTCACTGACTCTTATAATCGCACCATATTGGAATTGAAACCTTTATAATTGTACTTTAACCAACTCCTAGCCCTTCTTATAATCGCACCATATTGGAATTGAAACTACTTAAATGCTTCCTGAGACGGTTATTGTTTGTTTCTTATAATCGCACCATATTGGAATTGAAACGATTATACCAATAGCGGTATAATTGGTTTAATAAAACTTATAATCGCACCATATTGGAATTGAAACCTTGCTAACAATTGACGAAATTAGTAACATAGAATACCTTATAATCGCACCATATTGGAATTGAAACAAAGTTAGCCACCTAACAGAATTTGTAGATTGACCATCTTATAATCGCACCATATTGGAATTGAAACTATTGTGTAAGTAGTTCCAGTTATGCCAGTGAATTTGCTTATAATCGCACCATATTGGAATTGAAACGGAATATTTACGAGCGTATAGGTGACCATATACCATCTTATAATCGCACCATATTGGAATTGAAACAAGTTATATTCCAGCTTGTGTCCATTTGAGCATTTCTTATAATCGTACCATATTGGAATTGAAACTAGGCACAACTTGGAATATAGCAAATGCAGGATCACTTATAATCGCACCATATTGGAATTGAAACTTGTCTGCATAGTAAATACTAAACAATGCGTTAAGCTTATAATCGCACCATATTGGAATTGAAACTAACCAACAATAGTTGTAAATGTGCAAAAAGCAAACTTATAATCGCACCATATTGGAATTGAAACGGATTATTAAGACATTTTACAAACGTACTCCAGGACCTTATAATCGCACCATATTGGAATTGAAACCACGTTCATGCATATTTAAAGAACGTAGCAGCAGACTTATAATCGCACCATATTGGAATTGAAACGTATTTGCATCAGATGCATTTTCGTTGGTAATTACTTATAATCGCACCATATTGGAATTGAAACCGTTGGAGCAGAGCACGGTAAATTGTTTTATATTGCTTATAATCGCACCATATTGGAATTGAAACTTATTCACTTTAGAGCCATAATTTGCTGTTTCGTCAACTTATAATCGCACCATATTGGAATTGAAACAAATTTGATATAGCAACCTTTACATAAGCAGCCTTTCTTATAATCGCACCATATTGGAATTGAAACAAACAATCTTTAGCCAATCCGTTAAATGTCATCGCAGCTTATAATCGCACCATATTGGAATTGAAACGATCTATCTATTTCATCGTAAGAATTAGTTTGTCTCTGCTTATAATCGCACCATATTGGAATTGAAACTCAGTACTTGGTGTATAAGTAGCATTTATATTATTTCTTATAATCGCACCATATTGGAATTGAAACGCATGAACTAGCAATGGTGTCTGTAAGGGATTATTTACTTATAATCGCACCATATTGGAATTGAAACTCATGCAATAGACGGCATTATGTCTCTTATCCTTTGCTTATAATCGCACCATATTGGAATTGAAACTTCAAATAAGAACAATTATCAGGGTCATCAAATTTTTCTTATAATCGCACCATATTGGAATTGAAACTTAGCTGGCGACTTACGAATTTCTGTTATGTTCAACTTATAATCGCACCATATTGGAATTGAAACGCGTAAATTGAATATTTAAAAGAGTCCTTTTTTACTTATAATCGCACCATATTGGAATTGAAACGCGTAAATTGAATATTTAAAAGAGTCCTTTTTTACTTATAATCGCACCATATTGGAATTGAAACAGAGAAAAATTAAGCAACAACTTCACTTTCTCTTATAATCGCACTATATTGGAATTGAAACTTGGAAAAAATGGGCTTTCACCCTCGCTATCTTTCTTATAATCGCACCATATTGGAATTGAAACCCTTTTGTTCCTGGAGCACAAATCCCTGAAGCTCTTGACTTATAATCGCACCATATTGGAATTGAAACATTAAATACCAGCCTTTATAATAAATAACAGATATTCTTATAATCGCACCATATTGGAATTGAAACTGTATTAAATGGAAGGATCTGTTGCAGGCGAGAAAGCTTATAATCGCACCATATTGGAATTGAAACAATACATTCACCTTAATAAAGTTTTGAGCTACTAACTTATAATCGCACCATATTGGAATTGAAACATTACTGTTCCATCAGGAAAGGAAATTACATTTTTACTTATAATCGCACCATATTGGAATTGAAACATCAATCCTGATTATTATGACCCTATTTTTGGAACTCTTATAATCGCACCATATTGGAATTGAAACATTATTTTAAGACTGTTTACACGTCCGACTCTATCTACTTATAATCGCAACATATTGGAATTGAAACACGAATTGAACATTTATTGAAGCATGAGAACAACCAGCTTATAATCGCACCATATTGGAATTGAAACATACGGGATCTACTACAAAGCAATTAGCAAGATGACTTATAATCGCACCATATTGGAATTGAAACCTAGATGGTGGTACAACTTGGACAGTTATAAATTTCTTATAATCGCACCATATTGGAATTGAAACTGTTCAAAAAATAGACGTTTAACCCCTACATTTTCACTTATAATCGCACCATATTGGAATTGAAACTTTGGATATTATTGTTTTACATCCACTAAATTCTACTTATAATCGCACCATATTGGAATTGAAACTTGTGGAATCCATACAAAACACCAGAAGGATTAAAAGCTTATAATCGCACCATATTGGAATTGAAACCTATAACCCATATTAGCCCAATATTCGCCAGACATACTTATAATCGCACCATATTGGAATTGAAACGCTTTTAGTGCTTTTATTTCGCCCTCTAGTTTGTTGCTTATAATCGCACCATATTGGAATTGAAACCAGGTTGTTACCTTGCCCTTAATTGTCACCGCATTTCTTATAATCGCACCATATTGGAATTGAAACTTGGAGATCAACCTTCGCCTGAAAAGTTGCAAGAAACTTATAATCGCACCATATTGGAATTGAAACAAAGTTTGCCAATGGGATGTCTATTAAAATGACTTCACTTATAATCGCACCATATTGGAATTGAAACTTTAAAGACAGGCAGCAATATTTCAAATCATTATGTCTTATAATCGCACCATACTGGAATTGAAACATTAAATGATGTAAAACAAAAATTAAAAGAAGTCACCTTATAATCGCACCATATTGGAATTGAAACCAAGTAAATGTAGACGGCACTGTATCGCCATTGATCTTATAATCGCACCATATTGGAATTGAAACGGAATTGAATATAAACAAAATGTGTAAGGAGATTACACTTATAATCGCACCATATTGGAATTGAAACGGAAATAATCAAATGATGATTGTTAAGCTATCTAACTTATAATCGCACCATATTGGAATTGAAACTATTCTAAAAATGTATAAAGAATATGAGAAAGTGACTTATAATCGCACCATATTGGAATTGAAACGTAAATGGATGATAGATGCTGACACTCTTTATACTGCTTATAATCGCACCATATTGGAATTGAAACTAAGTGTAACTACAGTCGTCAATCTCGAATGTGAATCTTATAATCGCACCATATTGGAATTGAAACAGCGAACGATAGTTAACTATGAGTATTTCGGTTTTCTTATAATCGCACCATATTGGAATTGAAACATACTTGCTCGCATTTACTTCAATTTTATTTCTTCAGACTTATAATCGCACCATATTGGAATTGAAACTAATGACGAGTTAAATTATTTAAAGAGTATTTATGCTTATAATCGCACCATATTGGAATTGAAACTAACACATCTCAGCAGTATGTGGACGCATTAGGATTCTTATAATCGCACCATATTGGAATTGAAACGGTTTTACATACGCAAATTCAAAAGTATTTATATTCTTATAATCGCACCATATTGGAATTGAAACGTAATTGAAGCGATCAAGGATTTGAGAGGTGATGAAGCTTATAATCGCACCATATTGGAATTGAAACTTTGTTATTTTATTCCGCTAACTGGCAATGTTTAAACCTTATAATCGCACCATATTGGAATTGAAACTCGGTTGCAATTGCAAGTAGTGCGCTTATTAAGTATCTTATAATCGCACCATATTGGAATTGAAACCCGACGATGATAACATCGTTGATTCAACTGATTTTTTCTTATAATCGCACCATATTGGAATTGAAACAGTGATTACGACTTCTGTTTTACTGTAAAAAAGAAACTTATAATCGCACCATATTGGAATTGAAACCCTGGTGCAATTGGGAATTATACTTTCAACTATAATCTTATAATCGCACCATATTGGAATTGAAACAATGTTAAAAAGTGTGATTATTTACACTAATATTTGACTTATAATCGCACCATATTGGAATTGAAACTTGGTTTAATTGCATTTTCATACAAATAACGCTTTTTCTTATAATCGCACCATATTGGAATTGAAACGATCTTCTTAAATAAATTCCCCTTTCTGTAATTTTCTTATAATCGCACCATATTGGAATTGAAACATTCTATGATTACATATTGCATCAATAAGCTTTTTCTTATAATCGCACCATATTGGAATTGAAACCAGGTAGAAAGTGGATCGTATATTTTTACAATATAACTTATAATCGCACCATATTGGAATTGAAACTAAGTTAGGATATACGATATATTTGATTTATCTTCTTATAATCGCACCATATTGGAATTGAAACATATTATTGAAGCAACTATTTCTGATTCAGATGGTCTTATAATCGCACCATATTGGAATTGAAACTTTCGAGGGGTTTTAGTAATAGCTGGACCAGGAGGGCTTATAATCGCACCATATTGGAATTGAAACCTTCATACATTTATTGTAAAGTATGATGTTTACTTCTTATAATCGCACCATATTGGAATTGAAACTATATTCTCCTTTTAACACTCTTCTTTTAGAGATTCCTTATAATCGCACCATATTGGAATTGAAACATAATTCCGCGCTTTTCAATTTCAGATTCGTCAAAACTTATAATCGCACCATATTGGAATTGAAACGGAGGGGGTAAATCTGCTTCTGTTGTTCGTCCTTTTTCTTATAATCGCACCATATTGGAATTGAAACTATTGGAGAATTTGAATCTAAACAAGTATCCTTTTTCTTATAATCGCACCATATTGGAATTGAAACATTATTGTGACTAAACAGCAATACATAAACAATAAGCTTATAATCGCACCATATTGGAATTGAAACCAAGTAATCCACATAGAGGGTGTTTTGAGTGTAATGCTTATAATCGCACCATATTGGAATTGAAACGTAGTATATCACAATAAAGCCAATTTTGAAAATTATCTTATAATCGCACCATATTGGAATTGAAACGACATAAGTAGGCTTGAAAAACTTGGAGCAGTAGAAACTTATAATCGCACCATATTGGAATTGAAACATCGCTCGGAAGTCACGGAAACCAAATGATCCTTTCTTATAATCGCACCATATTGGAATTGAAACTCTTTTGGTCCTGCGACTTTGTACTTTTTAGTTTCCTTATAATCGCACCATATTGGAATTGAAACGTATTAACATTTCTTTCAGAAGGCAACAATAAGGAACTTATAATTGCACCATATTGGAATTGAAACTTGCTTTATCAAAACGCTTACTCAACACTTTCCTATGCTTATAATCGCACCATATTGGAATTGAAACTATGTTTTCATTAAAAATTGATTGAAAGTTTATTTTCTTATAATCGCACCATATTGGAATTGAAACCTAAGTCAAATTAGTGGAGGTTTTGATGTTTTTTACACTTATAATCGCACCATATTGGAATTGAAACATCTCAATTAATAATTGTTTAACTTCTGAATGTCTACTTATAATCGCACCATATTGGAATTGAAACACGGGTAAGGCCCGTCAAATTCTTCCATAAATCCAGCTTATAATCGCACCATATTGGAATTGAAACAATAAAGAAGTAAATGCATTTTTTAATCATTTATTTACTTATAATCGCACCATATTGGAATTGAAACTAATATTTTGATTTTTTAAACATGTTTAATTTTTACTTATAATCGCACCATATTGGAATTGAAACTATATAGTTTCAGCATCTTCTAATGTGTAATAAGTTCTTATAATCGCACCATATTGGAATTGAAACTGTGCAAAAACGCACAAGTCAAAAGAATAAACCTCTCTTATAATCGCACCATATTGGAATTGAAACTAGAAAAGCAATTTGTCAAGCAATTAGAGAATATCCTTATAATCGCACCATATTGGAATTGAAACAATAATTTGTGATAATTTCTCTAACGCATCTAGCTAACTTATAATCGCACCATATTGGAATTGAAACTAGAATAAAGAATTATAAAGAAGTTAAAATATCTGGTCTTATAATCGCACCATATTGGAATTGAAACTGATATTATAGTCACAGATATAAAAAGTGATGTTAACTTATAATCGCACCATATTGGAATTGAAACCCATCAACAACACAATGATGCTTTATGGAAATGAACTTATAATCGCACCATATTGGAATTGAAACTAAATACTCCATTGCATCCCCTACTATCATTTTATCCTTATAATCGCACCATATTGGAATTGAAACTTTGTTAAAACTATTTTTGAAACGACTTCTAAAACACTTATAATCGCACCATATTGGAATTGAAACTTTCTACATACTCATGATGTCTTAACATAGGGAATAACTTATAATCGCACCATATTGGAATTGAAACGAGTCCCAATTCTCTAAAACTATAAAACCTTTTCTTCTTATAATCGCACCATATTGGAATTGAAACTAAGTATTACTAGGTTTAGCTGAAAGTAAATATAACTTATAATCGCACCATATTGGAATTGAAACAAAATGGGTTTTATCGTAGCTTTCATATAAGTAGTTTCTTATAATCGCACCATATTGGAATTGAAACGAATATAATAATGACATTAGTACTGAGTTACCAACTTATAATCGCACCATATTGGAATTGAAACTTTATAGCATTGGCGTATGATGTACCAAGTGTTGACTTATAATCGCACCATATTGGAATTGAAACTAAAAATCTGGATCATCTATTGAGTTTCGCAACATCTTATAATCGCACCATATTGGAATTGAAACGCTTTAAATTCAGGAAACCTATTGATTTCATTTTCACTTATAATCGCACCATATTGGAATTGAAACATGACTTTGAATATACTGGCGATCCACTTTTTGCAACTTATAATCGCACCATATTGGAATTGAAACTTAAATGGAATACAGGCAATTGTTCCGCTTAATTCTACTTATAATCGCACCATATTGGAATTGAAACTTGTATTGTCACTTACATAGGTGACATTAGAGCTTACTTATAATCGCACCATATTGGAATTGAAACTTTCCATTTTCATTTGAGACATATTCCATTATCGTAACTTATAATCGCACCATATTGGAATTGAAACTTGTCTATATAGGCTGTCAATGCATCCTTGATTGACCTTATAATCGCACCATATTGGAATTGAAACACGCTTGCAGGGTCAGTGATCGGACTTCTTAACCTGCTTATAATCGCACCATATTGGAATTGAAACTGAAAAGTATTAAACAGAATAGAACTAAGCATGTCACCTTATAATCGCACCATATTGGAATTGAAACGCAGATGACAAATGCACCTGTCCCAATTCCCTTGATGCTTATAATCGCACCATATTGGAATTGAAACGACTCTAATTTAAATGCAGTAAATGCAACAGAAAATGCTTATAATCGCACCATATTGGAATTGAAACATTGATAAACAAGGTGAACAACTTTTATTCGATGACTTATAATCGCACCATATTGGAATTGAAACTTTATCATAGAGTGTATTGTTTTAGTTTCAATCTTTCTTATAATCGCACCATATTGGAATTGAAACTTGGATTTTGGAATGAAACATCATTACAAGCTATTGCTTATAATCGCACCATCTTGGAATTGAAACCAAGCAACTGATGAAAACAAAGAAGGTGATACAATCTTATAATCGCACCATCTTGGAATTGAAACTAAACACGGATAGCTTTTGGATTTGTCATAGCAAACTTATAATCGCACCATATTGGAATTGAAACTTGGATTTTGGAATGAAACATCATTACAAGCTATTGCTTATAATCGCACCATCTTGGAATTGAAACCAAGCAACTGATGAAAACAAAGAAGGTGATACAATCTTATAATCGCACCATCTTGGAATTGAAACGCAAAAGCGACCTCGAAATTATGGTCAATCTGATTCTTATAATCGCACCATATTGGAATTGAAACTGTGCTAAGCGGTGCCCTTATAATGCGAGAAATTACTTATAATCGCACCATCTTGGAATTGAAACCCAGATTGAATACGAGGTAATAAAGGCGATGCTAAACTTATAATCGCACCATCTTGGAATTGAAACAATAGCCCGTAGTGGAAGCGAACCCTAGAACTTCAATTATAACACCCTAAATACTGAAATTATTACAATGATCGAAACTTATAATACGATGTGCGCAGCACGCCTTATTATAAAAACAGATTGGAATTATATTTTACTATATATCTATATCCTATTATAAAACTAAAATTATTACAATGATCGCAACTTTTAATACGATGTGCGCAGCACGCCTTATTATAAAAACAGATTGGAATTATATTTTACTATATATCTGTATCCTATTATAAAACTAAAATTATTACAATGATCGAAACTTATAATACGATGTGCGCAGCACGCCTTATCATAAAAACAGATTGGAATTTAAAGTACGGGTAGCCCTTGCGGCTACCCCCCTCTTGAGCTATCGAATCGCTGAAAATGAGGAATTGAAACGAAGAAAAAAGTACGGACAACCATCGCAGCTACCACTCTTGAACAATCGAAACGATGAGAATGAGGGAGGCGAATAAGGATGCAAAGTACGGATAGCCCTCGCAGCAACCCCTTTTACTCTTCAATCATTCTTCACTATATCTATAAACATTTCTTTTAATTTTTTTGATTCAATTTGCTTTTCTAATTGGTTACTATTAGTTTCCTTCTTCTTTGGCCATATATGAAAACCTCCTCTTGAATAACCTTGAATCTCCCAAGTTCCCCAAATTCCATTCTCGTCAATATCTCCCTTATAAAATAAACAAGTTTCGCATGTCTAATGCATTTACACTCTATTTTTAAATGAAGTGTAGGCTAGTCAAAATCGGGGTGGCGTGCGTAGGCATGGAGAACGGGACCATTATTTTGACAAGATTTTTGGCTCGGTCCGACGTTCGGCTTTTTATCGACTGAAAAAGTAGGAGACAAAATCACAAAAAAACGACAAAATCTATTTATTACTAATGAGTTATCAAGGCTGAAAAACATGCGAAACTTGAGTAAAATACTTCGTGAGTTGTGTATATTTTAGTCATTTCTATTTTAAAACTCTCCAAATTATATTTACCACACCATATAAATGCAGACACATCATCTACCCCTGAGCCAAATACCATTGATTTGGAAAATGTAAGTTCTGTAATCATTTTATGTTGCTTGGATGAATATGGATAGCAATAAAAACCCTCCCAATCACCACTTGGCAAAAATGGACTGGATTCAAAATCCTGATCTTTTATTTTATCCTCGAATGTCATTCTAATTTGTTTTCTATTAATAAAATGTAGGAATAGTTTATTCCGCTATCAACAACCTAATACCTTTAGAATTACTCGTAAATTCTGGAGCGTACATACTCTGAATAGTGGAAATTCCATTAGAAAAATCACCACTATTATTTGCTCTTAAATCGTATTCAAAAAAATAGGTTCCTGTGGGTAACCTATCAAAGAAAAAATGTGTAGCGACGTCTTTCGTACTTTGATAATAACCTAGCCCATCTTGCCATTTGTATTTTGACAAAACATCTATTGGCTCCAATCCTGCTGCTCGCAAATCTTTAAGATGAATAAATTCCATATCGTTCTCTGATGTTATTTCTAAACGAACAGTTACCAAATCTCCAATTTTAACATTACGCTCAGGTGTAATAGCAGTAAGTATTTCTCCACTATTATTAGTCCTTTTGATAAATAATGTTTTTTTGATTTGCAATAGAGATTTTTCAGAAGATTGAACTTATCTAAATCTTCAAAATATTGCCAATAAACACCTCCATAACCTGTAACATTGCTCTTGTTCTTAACTTTGATGGAAGCCATTTCTAAATTGATTTCTTTTGCATTCCAATTTACTTTGAGGCTTCTTTTTCAGTAGATTCCAATTTCTTTGTTTTTATTTTTTCAGAACCTATGGTAATGACTGTATTATCTGTAACAGACAACCAATCATTTCCTTGCATTAATAAAACATATATCGCTTCTGTGGTAGCCTTGGTTGTAGCCCAGCTATTTGTTTGCTTGTTTTTAATAAGCCATTGTTTTAACTTTTCTACTTTTCTACTTTTCTACTTTTTTAGTATCCTTTTTAATATCCTTTCCAATCTCTGTAAATACTTCAATCAGTAAAGTTTGGGTTTCAATGGGAGATTTATACCAATACCAGCTTTTTGTATTTTCTTTCCAATACATTCCATTGTCCTCACTATAAACAGCTTGCTCACTTAGTGCTTCCAATAATATCCATGTTTATCTGGTATCGTGGAGAATGAGTAATATTTATTTTTTCAACACATTCCTCATACTTTGCCCATTTACATTTTAAAGAGGAACTGAAGCTACTTTTTTCTTATTTGCATCTATAATTGAAAGATAAAATTCGTAAGCCAATTGCGGAACAATTGAATTACCTAAAGCTTTTATGGCTTTATTAGCGTCCAATCTATTGGGTACCCCATCATCTGTTCCGCAAAGTTCGGATGCAAGGTCAAGCCAGTCTCTTTCCCAAGATAATTCGGCCATAGTTTTAATGCCGTTTTTAGATTTATTCCCCACTCTCTTCCGTCGTGGGCTATTACGTTCATTCCTCTGCAGCCCTTTGCGCTTTTGCTTGAGTCTATTTCTGTTGCCCTCGGAGTTGGCAATAATCCACGCCCGATCTCTCCGGTGCGGCGCGTTTTTGCTGCAAGCTGGAATAATAAACGTTTGGACTTCGAATCCTTCGCTTTCCAGATCAGTAAGGACTTTTTCGAGTACCATTCCGTTGTTGTTAGAAATGAGTCCATAAACATTTTCAGCGAGGACCCATTCGGGTTTGATTTCGCATACAACTCTGAACATTTCATCCCAGAGATAGCGGTCATCTGAATTGCCTCTTTTCTTTCCTGCGTGGCTGAAGGGTTGGCAGGGGAATCCTCCTGAAACAATGTCAATTGTTTTTTTATATTTTTTTCCATTAAATTCTTTTATATCTAAATGCCTTTCCACATCAGGAAAGTTTTTTTCTAATATTTTATTACAGAATGAATCTTTTTCAACTTGAAAGATGTTCTCAATTCCTGCCCATTCAGCTGCTAAATCAAAACCACCAATTCCAGAAAAAAGGCTCCCATGTGTTAAATCTTTCATTATGCTTTTATTATGTATGCTTTTCTTTAAATTCAATTTTGCTTTGAATATAATTTTTAGATCTTAAATAGTTTATTTTTTCTTTTGCTACTTTAAGTATTTCTCCTGAACAATCTTCATTAATCAGAGAAAATGCAATTTTATCGCTGTGATAAAAAATTAAAAGGTGATTCTCTTGGACATTAAAAAGAGATGCCAACTTAGGTATAAATAGTCTCACTACTGACCGCTCTCCCCTTTCAATCTTGCTTAAAGTGGATGGATCAATATCCAAAATAGCGGCAACTTTTCTTATTGGAAGGTTCAATTCCTTTCTTTTTATTCTTATATATTCACCAAAAGTGACGTTCATGTTCATGACAAAATAATTTGGACGCAATTTGTCCACAAGATAAATATTACTTTGCATTCTTAAAACTTTTTCAGAAAAAACTATAAAATCTTTCTTTATCTCCTTCTTCTTGGCAAATTTTATATTTGATGGACCCTGCCCTCAACTTGATTGGTGGTTTTTGTCCTCAGCTTGATTAATAGGACGGCGAGAATCATCTTCGATCTAGTTGTCTCCCCGCTGTCCGTTCCAATGCATTGCATTCATTGGAACTGGTTTTGGTCCTTTGTAAAACATGTGTAGAGACGTTGCATGCAACGTCTCTACAAATTACTTCGTTGTTAATTTTGCCTTATCCGTCTGTTCCAATAAATGCAATGCATTTCCACTCACATCGGGCGTAGTTTCGCTAATCTAGCTGCTTCGTCGTCATTTCATCCTCCACGCTTCCCATCGCACGATTGATTTGACCTTGCGAAAACCAATTCCAATCTCGTTGTCGTATTTTACTCCTGAAGTTCTAGACTTGAAAAAAATATTTAAACGACCAATAAATGTAATAGGGCAAAGCGATTCCGAAGGTTAAGGCTGATAAAAAAAGAAGCCCTAATGATATAAAGAAGTACTCACCAAATACTCCCTTAAACGCAACTTTATTACCTTACCTCTCTGTAGCAAAGGATGTGCGGAGGATGAACTCAACGACAGTGCAGCTAAATTTGCGAAAATACGCCCGATGCGAGTGGAAATGCATTTATGAGTGCGTACGGCAACCCTTGCAGTTGCCCCCACGCTTTGCAGGCACGAATAAATGCATTGCAACGGACAGCGGGGAGACTACTCAATTGGAAATGATAATCGCCGTCCAAAATATTTATCAAAACAATTCTACTGCCGTTGCTGAATTATTTTTGGGCTATTCCTAATGCATCTATTTTAACGTTTAATTCTTTGATATGTAACATTTTTTCCGTATCTTATCCTATAAAATTTAATCTATGAAAGATAAAAAACACTTGGTCATTTTAACTGGGGCAGGAATAAGCGCAGAAAGTGGTATTTCAACTTTTAGAGGCAGTGATGGGCTTTGGGAAGGACATGATATTATGGAAGTCGCTTCGCCAGAAGGCTGGGAAAGTGATATGGAAAATGTTTTGCGGTTTTATAATTTGAGGAGAACGCAACTAGCAACGGTGGAACCTAATTTGGGGCATCTTGCGCTCAAAGAATTAGAAGAACATTTTCACGTTTCCATCATTACGCAAAATGTGGATAATTTGCACGAAAGAGCAGAATCTTCCAATATTTTACATTTACACGGAGAATTGACAAAAGTTAGAAGCACCATAAATGAAGATTTAATATATGATATCGGCTACAAGGAATTGAACAAAGGTGATTTGTGCGATGAAGGTGCGCAATTGCGTCCGCATATTGTCTGGTTCGGTGAAATGGTTCCCGCATTGCAAAGTGCCAAAAAGATTTGTCAGACCGCTGATTACATTGCCGTAATTGGAACTTCGATGATTGTTTACCCTGCAGCAGCCCTGATCTATTTTGTGCCGCCCTACACCCCTTTATTTGTCATTGATCCCGAAATACCTGATATAGTGGACTATGGAGGCAAAATTCATCGAATTGCCGAAAAAGCATCTATCGGTGTCCCAAAAATGAAAGAAATGCTTCTGTAAAATACCGAAGCCCCATTTCTTGCGAAATGAGGCTTGGAATTCACTAAACCAAAACTATTATGAAAAAAACTTACGTAATTAAATACGTAATAAAAATTTTCTTAGTTCCATTTTTAACTTTTTTTTTGAATTATCTAAGAAGTTTCGTAAATTTTCTTGGTTTTTATTGACAAATCAGCAAAAATAGCTTTTTTTCTTTAAAATTTTTTCTGGTTGTAATTTACCCCAGAACGACTATCTGCCGTCTGGGGCAATTACCTAACCAAAACTAATTATGAAAAACATTTACAATGTATTATACGCCCCTCCTATCCTACTGTTACAATTTCCGTTTCTTTTTAAGAAAAAAATTCCCAGAATATTCTATTAAACTATATTTTAACCTGTAACCACCTTTAAATGAATAGAAAGTTGAATTATATCTTTTTTTTTCGTATCCCAAAAAGAAACTATATCAATTGTAGATAAGTTTGAGTTGTCTTATTCTAGTTTAAGATATTAGTCTAAAACCTTAATATTCAGGGATTTGTTACTTGTTTGGTTATTGACTTGGCTGTTGGTGAAATGCTAAAAGCTTATAGCTAATGTAAGAAGGGAAGCCTGATGGCGAAATTGATGATAGAGTACCTCAATTCGCAAAAATGCAACTGCGAACTTATTAATATTTGATGATTTTAAACGCTCAGAATTGAAGTAGGAAGGGCCATAAATGAAGAAAGCCTGAGTAGCTACCTACCCAGACTTTCTTCAACCAAAACTATTATGAAAAATACTTACGATATAAAGTAAGTAAATGAAATCTAATAATACTAGCCTTTTAACAAAAAAGGTAAAAAAAAAGACATAAATATTGCAAATTTGTTAATAAACGACTAAAATAATTCCACAATTTGCTCCAAATTCTTTTTATCTGTAAAATCGAACTCGTCAAAATTTATACTGTCAATATCTAAAACCCAATCAACTTTCCCATTTTTTAGATGTGGAAGTACTATCTCTGAATTTGAAAGTGCGCTGCATGCTATATGTCCTGGAAATTGATGTACATCGGCAACTATGATGGTTTGCTTATCTTTTACACTTTTTCCACATACTCCTTTGGGAATTTCTATTCGATTACAAGCTACTGGTCCTTGAAATGGACCTAAAACCAACTCTTTCTCAATAAGCCTATAAAACCCTACCCAATGGAAATCAAACGTTGTTTTGATAAGTGCTGCCACATTCGCCATGTTCGCAACTAAATCTTTTTCATCTTCCAAAAATGATTGCACTTGCTTAATGAGTAGTTTGTATTTCTCTGCTTTGCTTAGATCTTCTGATATTGCAGTTAATTTTATATCCATTTTTGTAAAATTTTGGATTGGAGTTCAATATCCACATACTCAATCCACATACTCACTCTCAAGCATTGACATAACTATCAAACTTTTATATTCATTGTCAACTAATACGCAATCTCTCAATTTACCCTCTTCTACAAAACCTTCGGATTGATACAAATATCTTGCACGTTCATTCGTTTCAAAAACGTCTAACCACAATCGGTGGCATTTCAATAGTTCAAAACAATAGTGCTTTATTTGTTTGATGGCTAATCGACCAAACCCTTTTCCTTTATCTTTTATAATGATTCTCCGAAATTCAACACTTTTGTTTTTATTTTTCAGTCCTGATAATATTACAAAACCGATTTTTTTCTCGTTCTTATACAGCATCAAATGAGCAAAGTCATTGTCTTTGAGCATATACAAATGTTCCTTTTTGGAATTTCCCAATATAAATTGTGAATTCCCACTTTCGTTCTCAATTGACACAACTGTATCAATATCCGATTCTTTAGTTTTGATAATCAATGCTCCTAGCATAAATAAAGAATATTTTACGAAGTAAACAACTTTTCCTGAGCTTCCTCCGCTTCTTGTTGATGTTTGGTTTTAGTCTCCGATTTAAATTCCTTGTCCTTCGCCAATTTTTGTTTTGATTCGTTCTCAAAAGCTACAATAATGTGTTTGACCAATTTGTGTCTCATCACATCTTCTGTATCTAATTTCAAAACACCAATGCCTTTAATGTCTCTCAAAAGATTAACCGTATGAAGCAAGCCTGAACGCTGATTCCGAGGCAAATCTACCTGAGTAACATCACCCGTAACGATGCATTTAGCCGTTGGACCAATACGCGTCAACATCATTTTTAATTGAAGTGAGGTTGAATTTTGTGCCTCATCCATTATAATAAATGCATTATTCAATGTTCTACCACGCATGTAGGCAAGCGGCGCAATTTCAATCACGCGGTTCTCCATATAATACCTCAATTTATCAGAAGGAAACATATCATCCAATGCATCATACAATGGTCTTAAATATGGATCAATTTTATCTTTCAAATCTCCAGGCAAAAAACCAAGGCTTTCTCCAGCCTCTACTGCTGGTCTAGTTAAAATGATTTTTTTAACGACTTTATTTTTTAAAGCTCGCACAGCCATTGCCACAGCGGTATAGGTTTTTCCTGTTCCTGCTGGACCGACAGAAAAGACAATGTCATTTTCCTTCATCAACTCAAGAAGTTTGCGCTGATTTTTGGATCTTGCGACAATAGGTTTTCCATTTCGTCCATAGACAATCACATTCTCATCCACCTTTGGCGTATCTACATTACTAGGTTCATGACCTTCTAACATAGAGTCAAGGTTGCTCAAAGAAAGCTGACCATAACGTCTCAAAAATTCCGTCATGGATTCAACAGTGTCATTAAACAACTTTATATCTAACTCTCCACCTTTAACGGTTATTACGTTTCCTCTTGAAGTAACTTTAAGGCGTGGAAATGCTCTCTTTAATGTCTTAAATTTTTCGTTATTAACACCGAAAAATTCTTGCATGCTTACTCCCTCTACTTTTATTTTTTCTTCTCTCAAAAGTTTCGTTTTGTTATGATTGTGTGAATCACACTAATTTGTCACTATCTTTCTAAAACATCACTAACCACTAATTTGAATTAAATGTTCAATTTGGGTTGTGTTTTTTTTTGGCCTTTGGCTGTTGGCTGTTGGCCTTTGGCTGTTGGCTGTTGGCCTTTGGCTGTTGGCCTTTGGCTGTTGGCCTTTGGCTGTTGGCCTTTGGCTGTTGGCCTTTGGCTGTTGGCCTTTGGCTGTTGGCCTTTGGCTGTTAGCCTTTGGCTGTTGGCCTTTGGCTGTTGGCCTTTGGCTGTTGGCCTTTGGCTGTTAGCCTTTGGCTGTTGGCTGTTGGCTGTTGGCTGTTGGCTGTTGGCTGTTGGCTAAAAGCCAAAAGCCAAAAGCTAAAAGCTAAAAGCTAAAAGCTAAAAGCCAAAAGCCAAAAGCTAAAAGCCAAATGAGGCCTCATAGCATAGGTTGACAGCATTTGTGCCTAAAGTCTAAAAAGTGTGGATAACTTTTGGTTAAAAAAAACAGTTTCCATTTTATCTTTGGTTTATCAGAATCAAGCGGAGGCAGGCTCTG